>Ga0180433_10002343_pt1 | contig 29389 bp, 21 predicted proteins | sample SS_ome_8_FD_132980 | JGI IMG/M metagenome (GOLD analysis project Ga0180433, IMG submission 132980) | Hypersaline lake sediment archaeal communities from the Salton Sea, California, USA - SS_1_D_1 metaG | ecosystem: Environmental > Aquatic > Non-marine Saline and Alkaline > Hypersaline >... | reverse complement strand
TATGGTGGAGCCATTGAAGAAAGAGAGATTGCCGCGTCGTTCGCATTGCGAACTCCTCGCAATGACTAGCAGCATGACGTTTGCTATCACTGCGAGGTCGTGCTAGCGGTCAAAGCAATCTCTCCCCGTCAGAAGTGGTCTTTTTCAACCAACCCCCACCCCCTATCCCCAAAACCTTCCACCGCAAATGCCCCGAAATTCGTGTATCGACTCTTCAACCGCCCGGAATGCTTGCTGCCCCCTTCCATTCTTGGTATCATTCATAGGAACACGTCAGCTAGATTAGGCCGTAAAGCTTTTCTCTATCTTCTGCAAGAACCAATAGCGTGCATTGGAGAATTCTTGAGTAATGTGGGTTCGACCCATGCGGCAAAGAGGTTGACTGTTCTTCGTTCGCACACGCAGGTCTTGATCCCGCTCGTGATAGCGGCAGCGTTGCTCTTTCCGGGCTTGGGTGATCGCTGTCTTTGGGGCGACGAAGCCGAGACCGCTCTTGTCGCCACTACGCTTCTGTCCGGGTGGCTGCCGAGAGTCTGGGATGGTAGAAACATATTCAGCATCTGGGAGTGTAGCTTCAATGCGGATCTGGTCGAAACACTTTCGCCTTGGCTCCAGTACTATTTGACAGCAGGTTCTTTTGCTCTGCTGGGCAAGACAGCTCTTGCTGCTCGACTGCCGTTCGCAATGGTCGGATTGGGGACAGTCCTTTTCACCTATTGCTTTCTTATCCGACTGAGTGGTGATCGGCTCTGGGCTCTCTTCAGTTCTTTGTTCCTTGCCGTCTTTGTTCCTTTCCTGTTGTTCACGAAACAGTGCCGCTACTATGCCTTGACAGAGCTGTTCTGCATCCTGCTATTGTATGCCTACCTTTCCCTTGAGAAACGCAGTCTAGCTGGTACTGGCGTATTCGTGACCGTCGCGGCACTGTTCTTTCACAGCAATTATCTCCTGTTCGCGTGCGTGATGTTTGCTCTCCTCGTGTGGACGGTATTCGCTGAGCAATCGCGGAACCGCAAGATCGGCGTTGCAGTGAGCATGCTTCCGATAGCAGGTCTCACAGTACCGTGGCTCTTGTACGCAGGAACGCTACGGCGTGGTATTGGGGTATTCACAACGACACGAATGCTCCAGTCTTTCGGTCTCATGCTGAAATACGTGCAAGGGGTGGATTGGTTTGGTGTATTTCCGCTGGGGATCATGCTGTTGACGTTATTCGCACTTGTGCGGCGTCGGGAAGGGAAGCTGACAGTTGATCGCTCGATACTTATGGTGCTTGTGATCAGCGCTGGATTCCTGATATCACTATGCTTCGTATCCCCCCAGGAAATGAGGAAGGGCTCTGTTGCGGATATGCGCTATGTGGTTCCACTCCTTCCTCTGTCGGCGGTACTGGTGTCTGGGGTATGCCTCAGGGTGTATCGTTGGCAACGGTGGGTCGGTGTAGTCTTGATCGTTGCGGTGGTGTTCACGGATTTGCCGCGGTACTCTGGTACCAGTTTCGGGTCGAAAATGTCAGCACACAGGCCATGGGCAAATGCTCAACGGTACGTGATGCTCGACCTCGTGAGCTACGGGGTGTCGCTGACCCGTCCTTACCGTGGTGCATATGAAGATGTAGTGAGCTACCTTCAAAAGAACGCTGATCCTGACGACATCGTGTGGTGCACACCACCAGCAACGGTTGAACCGTTAATTTTTCACACGGGGTTACGCTTTGCCAACCGATTTCAGCCCGAAAATCGGCCGGTAGAGGATGACATCAGTCGGCAGATAATGTTTGCACGAGAAGCCAAGTTGCCGAAGTATGTATACGCAAACAATCTTCTCGTTGACTGGATAGTCGACCTCGATGGGGTCGGTCTTCGATTCTCCGCTTCAAGCGTCTCTTCTGAGCGTAGTGTTCCCATCTACTACGATTCACACACGATTCAAACGGTTCACTGGAATATGGCCCGTCCAGAGCTATGGATGCATGCCTTTCTGAGACAAAGCGCCGGAAGCGGCACTCATCGCGTAGTGATCCACAGAAAGCCGTACCGATAGCATTTCTATTCGCCACCAGCAGCGGCGCACAGAATATGCATGAATCCTGGTCTGACAGGATCTCAACTTTCAGCATCCCTCAAAGCAAACGGTTTGTCCTAAGGGGACAGCCAACCCGCGGTCAGTATTCGATTCAATTCCCCTTTTCAGTCAACGATTGTCTGCACATCTCCGATCGTGTCGGTAAAAGGACAAAAAGCTTGACAGGACAAGGGGTTGTGGTAGACTTCGAGTAATGAAGTGCGCCTGTGGGGAGAGGCTTCTAATGGCCATTTCATCTCTCATTTCCTGTCCACAAGACATCTTGCGAAGGTGGAACTTCGCGCATATCGATCAGCAATTGACCGTCTGAGTTTTTGCGAAAGCAGCCCTCAGGCGGAGAGTGGCATCACTTCGATATTGTTGAACAATCGGGGAGGACGGAGCAATGAAGAAGCAAAACTGTTTTGAGATGGGATTGCGTCAGATTCTTCTGATCGGTGTGCTTATTGCCATTGTCGGCGGTTTCTATGGTTCGCCGTACAACGAGGCAACTGCAGCCGGCCCAGACGTCGCATGGGCGTGGGGGAAGAATGACTATGGTCAACTCGGCGACAATACAACAACTAACAGACTTGAGCCAGTCGAGGTCAATTTGTTGAGCAACGTTGTGCAGATAGAAGGTGGCGGACTACACTCGCTCGCACTGAAGGACGACGGGACAGTATGGGCGTGGGGAAGAAACAACTACGGGCAGCTCGGCGACAACACAACGACCGACAAACATGAGCCGGTGCAGGTCCATGTGTTGACCAACATTGTTCAGATTGCCGCTGCATACGGCCACTCGCTGGCGGTAAAGTACGACGGCACAGTCTGGGCATGGGGGCACAACGAGTTCGGCCAACTTGGGGATAATACAACAACCGACAGGCACCAGCCGGTGCAAGTCAATCTCCTGACCAACGTTGATCAGGTGGCCGGCGGATACGAGCACTCGCTGGCACTGAAGAACGACGGGACAGTATGGGCGTGGGGAAACAACTACAGCGGCCAACTCGGGGACAATACTACGACTGAGAAACACGAACCAGTGCAGGTCCATCTGCTCACAAACGTTGTCCAGGTGGCATGTGGATACGGCCATTCGCTGGCAGTGAAAAGCGATGGGACGGCTTGGGCGTGGGGAAACAACTACTACGGTGCACTTGGCGACAACACAACGACTGAGAAACACGAGCCAATACAGGTGCATGTGGTGACAGACGTTGTTCAGATTGACGGTGGGCGGGCTCACTCGCTGGCAGTGAAGGGAAACGGTACGGCTTGGGCGTGGGGACTTAACAATAGAGGTCAAATTGGAGACGATAGCGTAACCAACCGACACGAACCGGTGCAGGTAAATCTGCTCACAGATGTTGTTCAGGTATCTGGAGGGCATTACCACTCATTAGCGATAGAAGGCGACGGTACGGCTTGGGCGTGGGGAGAGAACTACTATGGCCAACTCGGCATCAATTCGACAGCTCATCGAAGGAATCCGGCTCAAGTACATATCTTGACAGACACTGTTCAAATCGCGGCAGGAGATAATCATTCGCTGGCCCTGTCACCGGAAACCGAAGCCGTTGAGGGTGTGATCACCTTCCGAGGCCGGACAAATCACAGGGGTGTTGCAACAATCACATTAAAGAATACAACCAGTGACGATATATTGAGCTATGACGTTGTAACAGACGCATCTGGCAGCTACTCAATCGGCGCCGTGCCAGTCGGCACCTACCACGCGATCTGCTACAGCCCAACATATCTCGAGAAACTATTGACACCAGTCACTGTTACTGGTAGCGGTGCAGCTACTGCAGATTTCCTTGACCTCTGCGGCGGTGACTTGACCGATGACGGTGTGATCAATTTCTCGGACCTTTCGGTGTTCTCTTCTTGCTGGGGTCAGTCAGGAGATGTGATGCCGTAACACCCAAGAAAGACCACAGATTTCCCGACTCACACAGCTGTAACTGCTATCAGCGACCGTTGTAGGTCAGAACAGGTTGCAGGACAACAACATGCCGTTGCCACAGGGCAACAGCACATAACCTCTGCCGGTGGCGTTGGTTAGGTCAAGTAGTGGCCATGTCGTAGCGCATATCGTTCAAGCGCAACATGTTGTGCAATACCACAAAGTACACGATCTCTGACTTTCGCTGCACGCAAGTGCTGCCACCACAAAGGCATGTACAGATTTCTATACACAGGGTATCCTCTTCAGTAAAACGGAACCAGTATTCAATCCGGCTGCACCCTCTGGCTGGGACATTACTCCTTTTACGGGTGACGCTCGGGTTGTTTCAATCCATTCGGGTCAGGAAGGAGAGACCGCGACACCTACACCAACGTCAACACCAACAGCCACGGACACTCCGATCGTAAATCCGTGCGCTGGTTGCGACGCAAATGGTGACGACGCAGTTAACTTCAGTGACCTCTCCGCTTTCAGCTTTGCTTGGGGCATGAGCTGCGGTGATCCTGGGTATCTGGCTGGCTTCGACTCCAACAGTGATTGCGTGATAAATTTCAGTGACCTTTCATACTTCTCGTCCTGCTGGGGACAGTCGTGGTAATCTGGCAATTGACGCGCAGCGACCCTCGTGGGCAGGTAGTCTCGCGAGGGTCGTTTTCACGTCGGAACGCAAGTTGGATTGAACTGAGGCTGTGCCAGTCGAATGAACGTATAGTCTGTCATCAACCTCTCTGGCGGCTGGTAAGCTTCTGTTTGTCACGCTGACCCTTATGATATCCCATATCTACACGTGACGTCACATTACTCTATATGGGTGCAGGTTGTCGCTCTCATTGTTTTTTGACACTTTTACTATACGTGATAGAATACATGGGAGCTGGGTTGATCTGCAGTACCGGGGCGCTTTTCCTGATCACCCAGCGATCTCATTGCCAGCGAAACACAAGTTGTTTCTATATAGAGATCTGTGTCTTGTGGGGGAGCGAGACATGCATAATCACAGAAGACGATTGAAATATCAAGTGTTAGTTTGCGCGATTCTTGCGGCTACTCTTTCGGTTTCCTTTCAAATTGCATTTGCAGAGACAACTCCTACTGCATCCGCGACGCCCACTTCCACACCTACACCGCCCAGTCCGCCAAATGTCGCGACGTCCGAGCCAGTCTATGGAACAATGAACATTGAAGTCATTCCAGAGTTTCCGGTTGCCGAGACGTCGGTTGCCTTACAGGCGTATGTCTGGTTTCCTGACAGTTGCCAACAGGTGCTGCAGACCACGTTTAGCAGGTCTGACGACCAAGTCTATGTCGAGCTTGTTGTTCAGGACAAGCATGCTCCGGGTGTAGTGTGCGCACTGGCCCATGTGCCTGCCGCCGGAGTTGTCCAGCTTGGACCTCTGCCCGCAGGGCAATACGAGGCAACAGCCAATATGTATATGATCCCTTCGTCGGGGTCTTTGGCTGATGGCCCTATGTCCCTCCACAGCACGGGGAGTATTTCGTTCGAGGTCTTTTCATTCCAGGTTGCGGTCGATGTAAGACCCTTGAGCGAACTCAACCGATTCTTTCTTCTAAGCCAGCTCTGGCTACCCGTGGCAGTGCTAAGCACTCCTGATTTTGATGCAACAACGATCGATCCGTCTACAGTTGTGGTGTCAGGCGCTCCTGTGGCAAGCCTGTTCGGCAGTCTCCCGATGGCCGGCCCCTATGACATCAATGGCGATGGAATGCTGGATCTCCTGATGTTTGTTCGCATTCCTGACTTGGACCTTTCCTTGGAAGACAATGTAGCAGTTTTGGAAGGCCAGACATATGACGGTCTATCCGTTCGGGGGACTGATTTTGTCGACATTGTCTCAAGCATTATAGCCGAAGTAAGCCGTGCACTTATGCAGTAGCGGTTTGGAAACGTAATCGGGGGAACCTTTTTACGAAGATTCCCCCGGCAAATCAACTATCTTGCTTTCAGCCTTCAATCTGCTTCATTACACCGGCGCAACGGTCGCAGATATCGGGATAGGTTGAGTCACTACCGACCGAAGAACGGAAATTCCAGCAACGAGGACATTTCTTGTGCTCTGAACGTACAACACGAATGCCAAGCTGAGGCAACAGCTCACCTCTTGCCGCTTCAGAATCCAGCCCCTCCTTCACGTCCGCATCCGACACGATGAGGATCATTGTCAGCTTATCCTCGTACGCCTTGAGCAGTTCTAGGAGATCTCCGTCGTCTGTTGAGAGTTGCACTGTTGCTTCCAGAGAACTGCCGATTGTCTTGGCTGCACGGAGCTTCTCGATCTCACGAGCGACATCGGTGCGCACCTCTTCAAGCTTGTCCCAACGCTTCTCAAGCTCTTCGTCGAAGTACTTCGGGTCCACTTCCGGCATCAAGGTCAGATGAATACTTTCCTCGCCGTTCTCATGATCCTTAATTTGCGACCACACTTCCTCGGCCGTGTGCACAAGTATGGGGGCGAGCAAGCTCGTCAGTGCAAGCAGGATTTCGTTCATCGCAGTCTGTCCGGACCGTCTTTCTACTGAGTCGGCTGCAAACGTGTACATCCGGTCTTTCGACGCGTCGAGGTAGAACGAACTCAACTCGACCGCGCAGAAAGCATGGATCACGTGATAGACGCGATGAAACTGGTATTCATCGTACGCCTTCAATACTTCCTGGATCACACGATGAGTCTTGGCCAACGCCCACCTGTCGAATTCGAGCATATCTTCGAATGACACCGCATTGTGCTTTGGATCGAAGTCCGAAAGATTTGCCAGCAGGTAACGGAATGTGTTCCTGATGCGACGATACGATTCGGCGATTTTGCTGATGATCTCACGAGAAGTATTGATATCGCGCCTGTAGTCGATGGAAGAAACCCAGAGTCGTTGGATATCTCCGCCAAATTCTTTCAGAGCCTCTTCGACGGAGATGAAATTGCCGCGCGACTTGGACATTTTCTCGCCCTTCTCGTCGACAACAAAACCGTGCGTCAGGACTGCTCGGAAGGGAGCCGTATCCTTGCTGCCGACTGCTGTAAGCAGCGATTTCTGGAACCAACCACGATGCTGATCCGTCCCTTCAAGGTACAGGTCGGCAGGAAAACGCAGGCCATCGGTATCTTCCACTACACCGCGGTAACTAGTGCCAGAATCAAACCACACATCAAGGATATCCGTTTCCTTATCAAAATCGTGGCTGCCACACTGAGGGCATTCAAACCCGGACGGCAGAATCTCGTGAACCGGTTTCGTAAACCAGGCGTCTGACCCATGCCTTGCAAAGAGCTTTTCAGCCACTTTCGCCGTTTCTGCCGAGATCACCACTGCCTTGCATCTTCTGCAGTAGAATGCCGGGATCGGCACACCCCAACACTTCTGCCGCGAGATGCACCAGTCAGGCGCCTCGCCTACCATGCTCTCAATGCGGATCTGCCCCCAAGATGGGACCCACTGCACCTGCTTGATCTGCTCGAGCATCTTGTCGCGCAGTCCGTTGTTATCCAGAGCGATGAACCACTGATGTGTGGATCGGAAGATGACCGGCTTCTTGCACCGCCAACAATGCGGGTAGGAGTGTGTATGCTCAGTTGCAAAGAGCAGGTCGCCTTGAGCGCGTAGTTGCTCCGTGATCTTCGGATTGGCATCGAACACGTTTATGCCCGCAAACTGGCTGGTTTCGTCTGTGAAAGAGCCATCGTCTCCGACAGGGCTGAAGGCTTCGAGTCCATTTGCAAGACCCAGCCGATAATCATCCTCGCCGTGACCCGGAGCCGTGTGCACACATCCCGTGCCGTCCTCAAGTGTCACATAATCAGCCGCAAGAATCGGACATGCACGATCATCAAAGCAGTGCTTGTAATGAAGGTTCAGGAGTTGATCCCCTTTCACCTTGCCAAGATGTTCGTAGTCGGCAACTTTGCACTCTTTCATGACCTGCTCGACCATCTCGTGGGCGAGGACGGTGACCTCTCGCTGCCCCGTATTGGGGTCTAGATAACGGACTGCCGCGTACTCAAACTTCGGGTGCACGGCGATAGCCAGGTTTGCCGGCAACGTCCAAGGTGTCGTAGTCCAGATAAGTATTGAAGCCGGAGCCTCACCTGCCTCTGGGAAGAGCTGGGTGATAGAATCAGCAAGATGAAACTTGACAAAAACCGAGGGACTCTGCTTGTCAGCATATTCGATCTCGGCATCTGCCAGTGCAGTCTCACAGCTCATGCACCAGTGAATCGGCTTGAGACGACGCAGAACATAGCCGTTCTCGATAAGCTTGCCGAGTACGGCCATTTCGCTTGCCTCGTATTGCGGGTTGAGCGTCAGGTAGGGGTTATCCCAATCGCCCAGAATGCCCAGCATCTTGAACTGCTTGAGCTGCGTCTTCTGATTCTTGAGTGCGTACTTCTTGCAGATCTGTCGGATCTTGATCCGCTCCATGCCGTGGGCTTTCTCACCTAGCTCTTGGAGCACTCTGTGCTCGATCGGCAGTCCGTGACAATCCCATCCGGGCACGTATGGAGCGTCAAAGTCGCACATAGTCTTGAAACGTACGATTATGTCTTTGAGGATCTTGTTGAGACCTGTCCCGATGTGCAATTCTCCAGTGACATAGGGTGGTCCGTCGTGAAGGATAAACTGTCTGCCAGCCTCGCGTGCTTCGGCGCGAGCCTCACGAATCTTCTGATACAGATTCATGTCATCCCAGGCCTTCTGAAGCTGCGGTTCCTTGTGCACAAGGTTTGCCTTCATCGGGAACTTGGTTTTCGGCAGATTGAGCGTCTTCTTGTATTCTTTGGGTTCCATGACAAATGATCCTAATACCAACGAGGTTTATTGCAGTAATAAAGAATCACACGGTTGGGTGAGCCGACGCCAAACAAACCAGCGCCGGCTATCTAATGGTGATCTTGGCTATCACCTTGTGTATGAGCCGTGCCAGCTTTGGCTCTGCCTCGTTGGCGACATTGATGATGTCGCTGATGTTGGCGGGTTCAAGAGCATCGGGAAGGCACATATCTGTAATAACGGAGACTCCAAATGTACGCAGCCCTGCGTGGGCGGCGACAATCACTTCCGGCACAGTCGACATGCCGACAACATCGGCACCGATTGTTCGTAGAAAGCGATATTCCGCCCGGGTTTCAAGATTTGGACCGGACACACCGACGTATACTCCTGTGTGAGTACGAATGCCCTCTGCCAGAGCCACTTCGCTCGCAAGGTCGATGAGCTTTCGGTCATAAGGTTGACTCATATCGGGAAAACGCGGGCCCAGTGAGTCGTCATTCGGCCCGATCAATGGGTTCACACCCATCAGATTGATATGGTCCTCAATGATCATTATGTCCCCGCGATTGAATTGGGGATTCATCCCACCCGCGGCGTTTGAGACAATAAGGATCTTCGCACCGAGAGCTTTGATCACACGGACCGGAAAAGTCACCTTGTCCTGACTGTGACCCTCGTAGGAGTGGAAGCGACCTTCCATTGCGACCACCGTCTTTCCAGACAGTTTGCCGATCACGAGGTTGCCGTCATGAGAGGCGACCGTGGAGTTGGCAAAGTGCGGGATATCATCGTATGGAACAACCGTTTTGCTGCGAATCTGTTTCGCCACACCGCCGAGACCCGTGCCAAGAATGATGCCGATCTGCGGTTTGAGTTTGCAGTGTTTGCGCACAGCGGCGGCGGCCCTTTTGATTCTCTGCTTCAGCGTTGGTGTCCCGGCATTTTGACTCAAGATTGTGAACCTCCGAATCCCTGGATTCTCTCGGCAAGTTGTTGCGGCGAAGACGAAGCTATGCGGACACGCTTGTCACGGGAAGTGTGACCAGCTACGACTTCAACAGCAGACTTCGGCACGCCGAAACACTTCGCGAGCAAAGCTACCAATGCTTTGTTTGCCTTTCCCGCTTCCGGCGCAGCGGTTACCGCTGCTTTCAGTGCGCCGTTGAACACTCCCGTCACCGCGCACTTTTTCGCTCGCGGCTGCAGCCGAACGGGAAAAGAAACTCCGATAGCATCGGTCGCGACATTGATCATGACAAATTCAAAGTCTGATTATAGTTTCGAGCCAAATGGCAGTCAAGACAGATGTTTGGTGGAATGTTGCGGACACTCCCCTTTGCTGTTTGGTCATATTGTGTCACCCGTCACGTGGGACAGTTCCGTTGACTCCATTGTTGCGCCCGCCTATAATTCAATGGAAGGCTTGTTTGTTGAAGTGTTTGTCGCAGAAACAAGAAGGTTTTTGACTCGAATTTGGAAATCATCTCATGAAAGACGACTTCTGCGGATTGACCTCAGTCCTTGTGGCGCTCTTTGTTGCTGTTGTATTGGCGCTGATGATGCTGCCGGAGGCCCGTGGTGATGTGGTTGTTACCAAGTCCGGCGACACATACGAGGGATCGGTTATCGATTTGGGGAAAACCCTACAAATCAAACTCGCCGACACCGGCCGCTACAGGACCGTTAAGAAGTCCGACCTTCAAAGATGGGAAACCGGCGAGGAAGAAGAAGAGGAAGAAGAAGAGGAATTCGACTACGATGCCGAACCGGACAGCGATGCAAATGGCAGCGCCGACTCCCCAGCAGAGCTTGCCAACAAGACAAAGCTGACTGTGGAGGAACAAGACACCATCAATGAAAGAGTGCGCACGCTGTTGTTCACTCTGAATTCGAAAAACAAGGCCAAACGCAAAGAAGCTGCCACTCAACTCCGAGAAATAGGTGAGCCTGGTGCGAAGGAGATCATCACTCAATTGCAGTTCGCCTCTGACACTGCCACAGAGATTCTCGTGTCCATTCTCTGCGAGATTGGCACACCTCCCGCCGTCAAAGCGGCGACGAAAGTGCTCCTGAATCACCCGAACGCAAGGGTCCAATTGGCCGCAGCCAAAGGCTTGGAACCTGTTTGGACCAAAGAAGTCCAGGCGGCCTTGCTACTGACAATGATGAACCAAGAGGAAGTGGTGAGCCTGAGATCAGGAGAGCACATCAGAGGAACCGTGAGGCGGTCTGAGTCGACATGGGAGATCATTTCGGACGACGGTGGAATTCGCGAGGTGGCGAGGTCCACAGTTCTTGATGTGAAAAAGGCTGTAGCGGTGACGGTCAGAGCATTTATCGCGAAGAAACAAGGAAGAGCGGACAACGCTTTTGCCGCCGCATTTCTCTGGAAAATAATTGAGGACGATCCTTCTTCAACGATGAAAATTGCTGCAAACTACGGCATGAGCAGGATAAGTCATTATGCAGTGATGCCGTACGCTGTAGATCTCGCTGAAAGCAAGGATCCGCAAAAGTCCGCGTGGGGGAGGCGTATGGCTCTCGAGCTTTCAGATCCCGTTGCTCACTATCCGGCGTACAATTTCTTCTGGAGCCCTATTCAGGGAAAGAGCGAGCTTGGCAAAGAGATGTTGAGCATGATGAGAACCAAAATGCCCATCGGCATGGCCTTCTACGATATGAAATTCCTTCGCACTCCGGACGAAAAAGCAGCAGCTTATAACAAATTGGTAAAACTGTCCGGAATGAATTTTCTTACAGAATACAATGCGTGGCAAAAGTGGTACCGGAAAAACGCGCCCGCTCGTGTATATCTGTATCCGTACGGCAAGGTAAGCCGCAAACTTGTCGGGTATGCTGGCGGCATCCTGAGGAAAAACGTGGAGTTCGATTATCGAGTTCCCAAGATGTACGAAGAAATCACAGAAAGCTACCGGCTCCCTGGCTCACAGGACACCTGCTCCGCCGCTGCCTTCCTCGTGAGAATGCGAAACAACACGAGAGGGCTTATGGAGACTTGCCGGATTATCGGATTTGTCAACGCAAAACTGGCAGGATCCGGTTTTCATCCCTTCACTAATGCAGGTACTTTTGGCGGAGTGCAGCTCGTATCCGTAAAAGATGTAGCTCCTCCAATAGATGAAAATGAAAACGACGAGCAAAAGGAACAGAGACGCAAACTGGAACGTGAGCGTGTGGCAAAGCTCCTCCTACATGTTTTTGCTCGTTCATTCTTTCTCGATCACTGCCTCGAAAACCAACACGACTGTCCGGCATCTCATGTATCGTCGATCGAGGAACTCGACAACTGCAAGCTTAAGTACTGCCCAAAATGCGCGCGCTACCTCAAGGCAGTGGCAAGACTGGAAAGAGCCTTGGCAATGGGCGATCTCGAGTACGCCATCAAAGACATCTCCTCCCTCGGCAAAAGATACGCAGCACTTCCGATTGGAGAACAAGTAGCCTTTGCAGCCGAGCGGGGTTTCGCTTTTCGGGACGCGATCAGGTGTTGGAACGTCGCCGCAAACTCGACTGACGACCAAAATCTGGAAGACCTGCTGCACCTGAGGAAAACCATCCTGGAGCAAATGCGAGACCGACACAATGTGCGAGTGGCTCGATGGAAGGAACGCGACATCGAAGAAGAATGATTCATTGGATTCAACGCGTTCAGTTCTCGTCCAAATCGCTCAGTCCAATGATTCGAGGTGGCTGCCATAGTCTGCGTCCAAAAATCCGGTCCGTGGCAATGGCGGCAGTAAACCCCGCAATCATGAGAGCAAAGCCGTAGATACCTGAACTCAGATCCTTATCCACGCTATTCAATGGAAAGCGCTGCCCCACAAATACACCCGCCAGTAGACCGATAATCGGGACAACGAATATGAGAATAGCTCCCGCCGTAACGCGAAACTCACCGGTCTCGACGACAACCCGGTCACCAACACTGATACCAGGCAACGCTTCTACTTTGAGCCGCGCTGGGCCGTCGTCTCCTTCGGAGCAGCCACCACAACTGCCGCAGGAATCTTTTGCTGTCAGCTCGATCTCAGCCGTGCCGTCAGCTATTTTCGCCACGATCCCCTGTTCTTGCACTGGACTCCTCTTCCTCTGGATCGATGATACGCTCATTACAGCATTGCGGGAAACAGCCTTACGCAATTGTACGTCTCATATACATGGCAATCAAACCCAACACCTCAAACAAAGCACGGATTAACATGAAATGAGGGCACCGCAATAACACACGCAAATACCTTGCCATTTCGTTGCGGTTATGCTAATATTGGGAACGTAGAGTCGTGCTGACAAATGCTTTCCGGACGATCCGGGCTTCATGGTTGGCAGCGACTTGATCGCTGTGCCTTCTCTTGAGAATAGTCAAAGGAGGTCGGCATTCAAGGTCTTGTATCGTGCCAAAAATTGGCACCGAGCACAGAAGTTCTTTTCCATTGTTGGTAATTGGCCGTGCTAGACGGGGAGCCAGCGGTGCCCTGTATCTGCAATCCGCTACAGCAGAGTCGAACGCCTCTTTGAGGTCTCTCCCTTTTCGCGTCCGACCCCGGTAAGTGGTGTTGAAAGCTGGGTCCCGTGCAATAGGATGGTGTGAACCTGGTCAGAGAGTGAAATCAGCAGCCATAAGCATTCGTTCCTATGTGCCGCGGGGTTGCCTGGCCGGAGCTAACTGCCTGGCGAAGCTCGGATAGGACGATCGAATAGAGGAACGCACGGCCATTTTTTCAATTCCAAACCGCCTGGACTGGCGCTCGTACTGACTTAGGGTTTTCGCTTCGTCGAAGGGCTATCTGGGGTAGTCGTGAGGTAACCGGGCGGGAGAGGAGATGGTTGTGGCCAAGAATTCCTACCTGGTTCTGGCAAGGAAGTACCGTCCCAAGACTTTTGATGAGGTAGTTGGTCAGAGTGCCGCCGTCCAGACGTTGAGAAATGCCGTCGAGTCCAATCACGTCGGACAGGGCTATCTCTTTTCAGGGCCTCGAGGTGTTGGCAAAACCACAATGGCCCGCTTGCTTGCCAAATCGCTCAACTGCCTTTCTTCCGACGAACCCACCGCCATTCCCTGCAACAAATGCGACGCTTGCAAAGCGATTTCCAATGGCGATGATATCGATGTTCTCGAAATCGATGGCGCCTCCAACCGCAAAGTCGAGGAAAGCCGCGATCTTCGTGAGACAGTTCAGTACGCTCCGGTCCGTTGTCGATATAAGATCTACATCATCGACGAAGTCCACATGCTCACGACCGAAGCCTTCAATACACTGCTGAAAACCCTCGAGGAACCGCCGGAACGTGTGAAGTTCATCTTTGCCACCACGCAACCCTACAAGGTGCCAGAGACGATCCTCTCTCGTTGTCAGCGTCTCGATTTTCGTCGCATTCCTACGGATCTGATCGCTGAACAACTCGCCAACGTCATCAAGGCAGAAAAACTGAAAGTCGAGAAAGCTGTCCTCGCGACTATTGCGCGAACAGCAAAAGGCGGAATGCGGGATGCACTATCGTTGCTCGATCTGCTCATTGCCCAAGGTAAAAAGAAGATTACGGTCGACGACATGAACGCTGTGCTCGGCTTGGTCGGCGACGAAAATCGGTTTTTGCTTACAACAGCCCTCAAAGATGCCGACCTGAAAAAGGCTCTGTCCGTCTTTCATTCTTCTCTTGAACAGGGGACCGACATCGGTCAGTTCATCGACGAACTGCTCGAACACTTCCGCGCACTCTTGCTCGTCAAGTCATGTGGCAAAGACGCGCCCGGCCTCGACGAACTCAAGGAGACTCTTGACCGCCTCGAAAAGTGTGCGAAGGACTTCAGTGCCGAAGCGATTATTCACGCCATACAGATTCTCAGCGACACCGCGACGCGCATACGTACGAGCACCCAGGCACGAACGCTCGTCGAACTGTCTCTTGTCAAGCTTTCACGGCTCAGTGAGGTGCAGCCAATAAGCGAATTGCTCGCACGTCTGAACGAGATAGAACAACGATTGCAGACAGGAAAGGTACTCGTTGGAAGCAATGCATCACGCGGAGCCGCAACCGTAACTGCACCTGCGGCTGCCAATCCCTCAAGCACAGGCCCAAAGAACGCCGCCACCGGCAAATGGCAGCAACTGTTGGACTGCGTTTCCGAGAAAAAGGGGACGCTGGCAATTTCCCTTGAACATGCCCAACTGATCCAATTGGGCGATGGTCAGCTCGTGATCGGACTGCCACGTGCCGACGCTTTTCACAAGAGTCGCCTGGAAAGTGACGATAGCAAAGCTCTTATAGAATCATGTGCGAAAGAAATCACAGGTGAATCCTGTCGCATGAGAATTGACCTCATCGATAGTCGAACCACAGAGCCATCAGCTCAGAAACAAGAAAGCGCGGTTCCGGCAGCGGCGGAATCCAATTCGACCGTCACAGACGAGGCTCGACAATTTGAAGAAAGGGCCCGGGCAGAAGAGGCCCGCTCCCAAGCAATAGAGAACTACAAGAAAGCTGTTGAAGAAGCCAAGAAAGATCCCGGCGTAGCAAGAGCTCTTGACGCTTTTCAAGGTACTATTACAGGACTAGGAGACGAGTAAATGGCAAAGGGCGGCGGAATGGGTGACCTGATCAAACAGGCCCAGCAAATGCAACGACGCATGTCGGAAGTTCAAGCGAGTCTTAAGGAAAGAGTCGTTGAAGCGGCGGCTGGCGGCGGCATGGTAACAGTCATGGCAAACGGCCATCAGGAAATCGTCGCAGTGAAAATCGACAAAGAAGTCGTGGACCCCGAAGACGTCGAAATGCTCGAGGATCTCGTACAACTCGCCGCAAACCAAGCGCTGAAAAAGGCAAAAGACCTATCAAGTGAAGAAATGAAAAAGATCACCGGTGGTATCGGCATGAATTTGCCGGGGATGATGTAGTCTTGAAGGTCAACCCGCTTCTGGAAAAGCTGATGTGTGAAATCGCAAAGCTGCCCGGTATTGGCAGGCGCAGCTCTGAGCGGCTGGCTTTCCATCTGCTACAGCAGCCTCGCGATCAAGCCATGCAACTGGCCACGGCTATTCGCGACGTCAAGGAAAAACTTGTCACCTGTTCCACCTGTTTCAACGTGGACAAAGTAGACCCTTGCAGCATATGTGCCGATACTAGCCGTGACCATACCAAGGTTTGCGTCGTCGAAACAGTCCGCGACCTCCTTGCTCTCGAGGAAACGGGCCAGTATAGCGGCGTTTATCATGTCCTTCAGGGGCATATTGCACCCTTGGAGAAAATGGGTCCTGAAGATTTGACAATAGATACATTGCGTGAACGCGTGAGCAAGGACAAGCCGAGCGAGGTAATCCTTGCCACCAATCCGGACTTTGAAGGAGATACTACAGCTTCCCACATAGCGAAACTCTTGGCAGCCGAGAAGGTGCCGGTCACTCAACTGGGGCGCGGCATGCCTTCGGGCAGTCGTGTTGAGTACATGAACAAGAGTATTCTCAGCGAAGCAATACGGGGAAGGAAAAAGGTATAGCGTAGGGAGATTATAGCCGTGGCAATGCGAATGGAGTACTCATTGCAGATGCGACCCGAGCTTCGTATGAAGCTTGCGCCGCAGATCATTCAATCCATCGAAATTCTGCAGCTTCCGATGCTCGAATTGCAGCAGCGGATCAAGCAGGAACTCGTCGAGAACCCCGTTCTCGAAATGGAAGAACCCGTAGCCGACCTCACACAGGAAGAACCAACCACACGCGACGACCGAAACAAGGACGGTCAGGACTACGAAAAGGTTGATTCCTTCGAAGAAGTCTGGGAAGACTATGGTTCTCAGACATATCGCAAGACACACAGCGCCGGTGAAAAGGACAAAAAGCTTGAAGCAATGCAGAATACCGCCGCTCGCCCTGCATCTCTTCAGGACTACCTGGCTAGCCAGCTCACTCTGATGGATCTCCCGGACGAACTAAGGCGGGCCGCAGAAAATATCGTCTACAACATTGATGAAAACGGTTATCTGCGATTTGACCTTGACGCCGTGGGAAATTCGATGGACCCTCCGCCAGCCGACAGCAATACACTTGAAGCCGCCTTGCGCATTGTTCAGGACCTGGATCCCCCAGGCATCGGGGCTCGCGATCTAAAGGAATGTCTCCTACTTCAACTGCGTGACGAACAGGGTGATTACACGCTCGAACGAAAGCTCATTGAAAATCACCTTGAAGACCTTTCGATGAATCGCTATCCCAAAATAACTAAACGAACCGGTTGCTCGATGGATGCGCTGAAACAAGCGAAGGACTTCATCAGTCGGTTGAACCCCAAACCGGGTGCCGTCTTTGGCGGAGAAAGACCACAATACATAACACCAGATGTGACGGTCGAATGTGTTGACGGAAAATACGAGATTCGACTTGAAGATGGTTACATGCCAAAGCTCTTTGTCAGCCCCAGTTACAAGCGGATTATGCGCGATGCCAAGGAAAGCCAGGCAAGAGACTACATCCGCAAAAAACTCAGCTCAGCTCGCTGGCTCATAGATGCCATCGCTCAGCGACGAAATACACTCTACAAGATCTCACATGAAATCGTCGAGTTTCAGCGAGATTTCCTCGACAAGGGGATCAACTTCTTGCACCCGCTCAAAATGCAGACAGTTGCTGACCGGACTGGCGTACACGTGTCCACCGTCAGTCGCGCCATCGCTGACAAATACATGCAGACACCTCGCGGTATCTTTGACATGAAATTCTTCTTCACAGGCGGCATGCGCAACGCACAGGGTACACTTACTTCTCGCAAGAGCGTCAAACAACGTGTGCTCGACGTGATAGCATCGGAGGACAAGCACCATCCGTTTAGCGACGACGAGATCACAAAAAAACTTCAATCACAGGGATTCGATATCCAACGTCGTACGGTTACAAAATACCGCAAGGCGATGAACATCCTTTCATCCAGGCAGCGACGCCAATACTGAGGACAGTCGGTGAGCTTTTTGCTTGCTGAACCAGACCGTTCCACACTACCGCCCGGGCCGCCCCGGCGAGACACCCCACATACATACAGAGCTTCGCTGCATCCCGTGACCTGCCTGGTCACGCTCATTCTCGCCCTTTCCGCCATCTGCAATCCTGCACTCTGCGCCGAAGAAGGGGGATTTCCAGGGATATCAGTTTCCGTAGAGCAGCCCTTGGGTCTCAAGTCTCGCATCGGAGCCTGGACGCCACTGTGGATTTCTATTCAAAATACTGGAGAAGACTACGCAGGTAAGATTCGGCTGCGCACAGGACGTGCCACATACGAGCGTAAAATTGAGCTCCCTGCCGGATCGAATCGGCGCCTGACACTCAACTTAGTCCCTTATTCCTCTGACCCACGCTACGAGGTCAGCCTTGTTCGACGCGGAGCACCTGTGCCTGTCACGACAGAGCAGTTGACGCTACAGATCGTACCTTCCGACCGACAATTGATAATACTCCTTGCTGCCGAAGATGAGCCTCCCTTCAAACACCGCAACATCCTTACAGACAACTGCGAAGTGGTCGAGGCAGACGCGGTCTCGTCTGTCCTGGAAGATCCGCGATCTCTCGACGCTGCTGACATAGTGATCCTGAGCGACACGGCGTTCCCTCGTACGAGATTGGCTCAGCGTCGAGCACTTGCTACTTGGGTGGAAAGCGGCGGAGCACTTGTCCTGCCAATGCTACAGAGCAAGGCCGACCCACGTGAGACCCTGCGCAATTGGTACTTGCACGAAACCGGATATACAACTGGACCGGATTTATTGATACGAACTTCTCCAGCTTTCCGCGATCTCGGGTGGCTGCCCTTCGGATGGGGCCGCATTGTCTACCTGACGAAGTCCACAATCGATCACGCACACCAGGAAAAGGCGGCAGACGCTCTCGCAACCGAGCTCTCAAGCATGCTCAGAGCAGACGTGACACACGCAATGTTGTCTCGGCGCAGACAACCTATTCAAGAGGCTTTGCACGACGTCTTCGGTGCCACATTGTGGCCTTCCCGTCTGCGCACAAAGTGGTTTCTGTCCGCAGGAGTATATGTCCTGGTAATGGCAGCGTTTCTGCTGCCGATATTGAAGCGCACAACTGCCTGGAAACTCTACCTCGGAGTGGCTGTTGCTTCGGCATGCTTTGTTGCCGTCCTCGTTTTTGTAGTGCTGCCCGACTCCCCAGTGCTCGTGCGAAACGTGGCAATAGTGCACGCCAAGTCCGGCTCCGCCGTGACAATCGAGGAAAACTGGGCTGAGCTCTGTGCCACGCGCGACGGAAGAATTGTTGTCGGCTCAAACCGATCTGCTGACCTTCGTCCTGTTTACGCCTCATGGGAACAGCTTTCTCAGGCGGAATACGTAACTCGAAAATCTACCGCGAGTGCGGAATATGAACTGACAATGATGAAGGGCGAGCGACGGTGGTTTCGGCTCAGTGCATCGCGTCGTCTCAACGTGCCAATACGAGCGAGTCTCGTCGAAACAGAGCAAAGTCAAGACGGGGAAGAACTGCTGCTTGAATTGCCATATGGCTTGCCGGAAGAACTCAACAGCGCAATTCTCGTAACAGGCAATCGAGCAATCCTGGTCGGCCAAATATTGCAGAACGAGCCGCTGTCTCAAACACTAGCACGTCCTCAACTGTCAATTCCCACCGCTATGCGACAAGCACTGGGGCAAAGAGCAACTGAGGACCCGGAATTATTGAAAATTGTCCGACACTTGCTCCCCCCGTCGGACCGACCCCGCCTCATCGGCTGGTCGGCTCCTCCAAACACAAGCCACATCCACGGCAACTTTGCCGCCGTCGAGACATCCCCCACGCTCTACGTAATTGAATTGGAAACGAAGTAAGCTGCTCTGATCTGACCCGATTACACAGTAACACACGGATACTTAGAGGTATATCTTGATAGTTGCCGCCATCCTCTGGTATACTCTGCCACTGACGCACAGGACTCGCACGGAAGCAGATCCTATCTCGCCAAAGACGGCTTCTATTGGTCACACTTGGAGGGCAGTTCTATGAAAAGGATTTGTCTGCTCATTCTGTTTGGCGCTTTTGTCTGCGATATGGCTGTCGCGGACGAACCGGCAAGTGAGAACTACCGAAACGTCGGCGGCGCTATCACTAGCTTTGGTGGTCGTGTCGAATCGACCAACTGGCTGATGTCCGACACTGCCGGAGGACAGTCCAGCCCGACGGCTGCTGGTGTGGCAGACACACAGAGCAGCAACTACCGAAACGGCCCGGGCCATATCCCCGCACTTCAGATCAGACGCGATCTTGACAACGAGAGCTTTGAATCCGACTTAGACGGTTGGACAACATCGGGCGACGTAGAGTCAATAGCAAATCAAGGCACCCTGCCACCGGAGCAGGGAAGCGGGATGCTCATACTACGCACGACGCTGGACACCGCATCATCGAAGCAGACGTTTACCTACCCGTTTCGTAGCTCACTACTGTTCCGTTACAACTTCCTCACAAATGAAGCGCCTGACGATGCAACCAACAACGACACATTCTCTGTGCGAACATCGACATCCGTCGGATACACGACTGTTCTGAGTGAAGATACTTTCTCCGATCTCGTGGATGGCACCGGAACAGGATACACGTGGCAGACAGGATGGAAAACAGGGATGGCGCTTGTAGCACCATTCGCTGGGGGACCTGTTCCTCCAGGTGCTCCCGGTCCAACACAATCCCAGATGGCTGAGCCAGTGATGATTGAGTTCAAGATCGAAGATGCTGGTACGAGTAGCTCTGCCTCTGCCGTCGTGGTCGATGATGTACAGATCTTTCCTGCAGACATGGTGCTGAGTCCGGACTGTCCGAAGATCAACTTCTCAGACCTTTCAGCCTTCAGCAGTAGCTGGGGATGCTCATGGGGTGAAGCCTGTTGGGGACCACCCAGCAATAGCGTGAAGGCGGATCTGAATAATGATGGGGTAGTCAACTTCTCGGACCTGAGTGTCTTTTCCGCAAACTGGGGCAATGAGTATTACTGTGAGCCATAGGATCTGATTCTAGGCAATGGAAAGCAGAAAGTAAGTAGGGGGGATTTGAAATGAAGTGCATGACGAAGATGGCAGTTGTAATTGCGGTGTTGGCTGGCTTGTTTGTCAGCAGTGCCCACGCAGTGCCGAATCTGATTAACTATCAGGGTCGTCTGACAGACAATGCAGGTAATCCCGTTAATGGAACCGAGCAGATTGTCTTTTCCATCTACAGCACAGCAACAGGAGGCACTGCGTTGTGGAGCGAAACCCAGAGCGTGACCGCGACGAATGGTATCTACAACGTCATGCTGGGATCAGTTGCATCGTTGCCTGCTGATCTCTTCGATCAGGATAGTCGCTATCTGGGGGTGAAGGTAGGCACCGATTCGGAATGCACGCCGCGACAGCAGATTACTAGTGTTGCGTTTGCCCTGAAGTCAGAGGACGCGGATACGATCGACGGAGTTGATAGTACAACGTTTCTGCAAAACGGTGGAAAAGTGTATGTTTCAGGCAGGAAGAATGTCTGGCACTGCTACGGCAATGTGTCGTTAGCACCAACATGGACTGACTTCTATGTTGTGCCAACAGGAAGCGTGCTCGTCGTGACAGACGTGAATGCGACAGGTACGGCCACGTTCGAATTTGAACGCGGCGGCGGTAATCTGAGTATTGCTGTTTCCATCCCGAACGTACCGATAGGACTGCACTCTGGACTCAAGTTCGAACCTGGCACTACGCTTCGTGTCAGGAGAACAACTGCCAGTGACGGTTACCTCACACTTTTCGGGTATCAATTTCCCAGTGATTGATGACGTTTGTTTCGGTTTGCTCCACCCATTGAGATAGCCCATGGTTGCAAACCAGATCTATCCCAGAAAAACTGAAGGAGAAAAGCGATGAGAGTAAATAGGTATTCTGCAATCGTGGCGGTTGTGTTCATGGGATCGATTTTTGCAAGCGTCGCCTTGGCCGTGCCAAATCTGATCAACTACCAAGGGCGTCTGACGGACAACGCAGGCAACCCGACGAACGGAACAGTGCAGATAGTCTTCTCCATCTATAGCGCAGTAACAGGTGGTACGGCTCTGTGGACAGAGACTCAGAGCGTGACCGCGACAAATGGTATCTACAACGTCATGCTGGGGTCAATCACCTCGATACCATCTGACCTTTTTGACGAGGACAGCCGGTATCTGGGCGTGAAGATCGGTGCCGACTCGGAATGCACGCCGCGTCAGCAGATCGCCAGTGTTGCGTATGCAATAACAGCCAAAGGTGTGGAGACAGAATCGATCACCGGTTCCATGCTCGCCCGAGAATCCGTTTGGCCAGAACACAGGGGCAGAAGCAATACCGTGAAGAACTGGCATTTACCCATAAGTGGTGAGTTTTGTGAGGTACCGCCGGGCAAAACCTTCGTCCTGACTGACATCATAGTGGAGGATCCTGGCACTACCTATTGGATAATGTCGGACAGTACGCGTGTCCTTGAGTTTCAAGTCCCACCAGGCAGTCAGATAGGGCATATCGGGCTCAATGCCGGAATATCATTTCCTGCTGGCTCGAAGGTCTCTTACGGTACCGTTTCCTCTAATTCCGGCATGACTATCTCTGGCTATGAGTTCGCAAACTGATGATATGCTCCCAACTGAAGGCTTGTGGTTGAACATCTGAATTCTCTTGTGAAGCACGGGGCGCGTGTTGGCATTAGCGCCCTGAGTCTCTGTGGGTCTGACGACTGACTTGCGTCTGCGAAGGAAGAAGCTGCGGATTTTCTGCGCAGTCAGTCGATGTGATACTTGAACATGCTGCTCAGCCGCCATTTGCATGTTCGTCTTTCAACTCTCCAAGATTTTTCCTTGACTAATACATCCGCTGCGCTAACATGAACTTATCCTCATTCGATTTCTGTGCTGGACAGTCTAAAGAGAAGTGTGTCTATAAGCATGCAGTTCCGATGGTCAGCCGGACGACCTTCACGGGAGCACCAGAACCACACGTCTTTGTAGGGGGAAGAGACATGGCAGAAGTTACTGACCAGGCAGGTGTAGCTGCCGAAGAAGCTGTAAAGGCCACCGAAGAGGGTGCAACGACCATGAGCAATACGATTGCCGATATTGCTCACGGGAATTTCGATGTTGATGGTGTGACGGAGGAGATTTCCGAGTTTCTGGCGACGTATGGGCTTCAAGTCGTTGGCGCTATTATCATACTCGTCGTCGGCTGGTGGGTGGCGCGGTTTGTCTCTCGTATTATCGAAAGAGCCTTGCGCGGCAGGATCGAGCCAACCCTTGCATCCTTCTTCAAGACCTTGACTTATGCACTGCTATTGGCGTTTGTCATAATCGCCACGCTAGAGGCACTGGGAGTCGCAACAGCATCCTTCATTGCCGTCATCGGTGCCGCAGGCCTGGCTATAGGTTTTGCTCTTCAGGGTTCATTGGCCAACCTGGCGGCTGGCGTAATGATCTTGATTTTCAGACCATTCAAGGCTGAGGATTTTGTCGAAGTGGCCGGGACTAAGGGAGTCGTAAAGGAAGTGCACATTTTCCACACAATCCTCTACACCCCCGATAACCTGAAAGTAATCGTCCCCAACAACCAGATCACAAGCGGTAACATCGTAAACTACACGGCTAACGGGACTCGGCGTGTCGATCTCGTCATCGGAGTTTCGTATGACGACGACCTGAAGAAGACGAAGGAAGTGATAAGCTCGGTCCTGAGCGCAGACGACCGGTTGCTGAAAGAACCATCCCCGACAGTAGCCGTCTCGAATCTCGGCGACAGCAGCGTAGACTTCGTCGTCAGGCCGTGGGTCAATGCCGCGGACTACTGGGCTGTCTACTTCGACCTGACAGAAAAGATCAAGGTCGAGCTGGAGAGCAACGGCATCAGCATTCCCTATCCTCAGAGGGATATCCACATCAAGGATACTGTGGAGCCATCGGGGAAACTCGCGTAGACTCCTGCGCCCGATGCAGTGGATCAGCAGACAAACTGGCTGCCGCTATTCGATGTGATACTTAAAGTACGCCGCACACGTCCCTTCGCTGGAGACCATGCAAGGACCGACGGGTGCGGCAGGTGTGCAGCGATTGCGGAAGAGCTTGCAATCCGTCGGCTTCGCAGCTCCGCGCAATACTGTACCGCAGAGACACCCCTTTGGCTCGACACTTTCCCCCATGTTCATATGGAAGATATGGAGCGAACAGAATGATGCGTACCTCTTTCGGATGCTCAATCCGGTTTTGGGAATAACGCCAACGCCACGCCACTCAGCATCACAGACCTCAAAGACCTGATCGACGATTTTTCGCGCGGTCGGATTTCCTTCGGCTTTCACGACGCGGACATATTGGTTTTCCACCTCATTGCGGCCGTCCAGGATTTGGCGAATCAACAAGTAGACCGACTCCAGCACATCGCCCGCCTCGAAACCTGCCACCACACACGGCACTTTGTAATTCTCGGCAATCGGAATGTATGCATCCGACCCGATGATCACGCTCACGTGGCCGGGACAGAGGAAGCCATCGATAGCGACGTCATCGCTCTCCATCAGCAACGACATTGCAGGCGGAATTACTTTGTGCACCGACAGGACCGAAAAGTTCGCGACGCCTCGTTCTTTGGCCGCGACAATCGTAGCGGCAACGCCGGGCACCGTCGTTTCAAATCCGATCCCAAGGAAGACCACTTTTCGGTCACTCTCTTTCTCCGCGATGAACAGGGCATCCATTGGCGAAGCGACAATGCGCACGTCCGAGCCATTGGCCTTTTCAAGTTCAAGCGAACTCTCAGAACCGGGCACCCGAATCATGTCGCCAAAAGTTGCGACGGTCACATCGGGTTTTCTCGCCAACGCCACCATCGCATCAACAGCGGCCGAAGGAGTGACACACACGGGACAACCTGGTCCGGAAATGAGATTCACATTTTCAGGCAGGAGTTTTCGAATGCCGTGGCGGGAGATGGCCATCGTGTGAGTGCCACAGACTTCCATCAGGTTTACCTTGCGATTGAGCCTACCGGCAAGATCGTGGATTCCTTTGACGAGCTTGCCAATAGCGGCGTCATCCTTCGGTGTCGTCAACAATCAGCTCCTTCAAGATACTCAGCGTCTTGAGCGCCTCTTCGGGCGGAAGCTTCTCTATCGCAAACCCCGCGTGGACGAGTACATAGTCACCCACCTTGGGTTCATCGATCAACCGCAGATCTGTCTCGGTCACATTGCCTTGCACGTCCACTTTCCCGCGCATGCCGTCAATCTCAGTGATTATTGCAGGTATGGATAAGCACATGATAAGCCTCATTTGTCACACCAAGTGATCATTCCTAATGGACAGTGTAACACGGTGGGCAATTGCATGGAAACGCTAGTGGTAGAGTGAGTCGATAAATGAAGTCTGGACAAGTTGCCAGTCTCAACGCGTGAAAAGACACCGTGCGAAAGAAGTCGACTCCGACGTGAGAAATCCAGCTTGACGCAGCAATTAAGTGATCTATATACTGTGGAAACTGCGGAGCCTTATGCGCATATTGGCGCAGTTGCCAGAGACAGCAATTGATTTTGACGTCATCTATCTTTCTATCTGCCTGATGGTCTTGTGTGCGTGCACTTTGGGATGTGTTATACTCCTTTCATTCGTAAGTCGAGTGGAGGATCTCTGATTGCTTGCCAGGACACAATGCGGTAATCTCCGTCTCATAATCAGGCGGGGAAAAGTGAAGTTGTAACGGAGACGGCAAATGAGCAAGACGAGCAACAACGGTGCCAATCTCGGTTTTGAAGATAAGTTGTGGGCTGCGGCGGATAAGCTCCGGGGGCATATGGACGCGTCCGAGTACAAGCATGTGGTCCTCGGATTGATCTTTCTGAAATACATTTCTGACGCTTTTGACGAGCAGCATGCCAAGCTGGAGGCTCAGATTGATGAGGGAGTAGATCCCGAAGACCGTGACGAATACCTGGCAGAAAATCTCTTTGTGGTCCCAACGGAAGCGAGCTGGGCAGAGGTGCAGGCCAGTGCCAAACACCCGACCATTGGCAGACTCATAGATGATGCGATGGAGGCCATTGAGAAGGAAAACCCGACTCTCACGGATGTGTTACCTAAGGACTATGACAGACCGTCGCTGGATAGAGAGCGCCTGGGCGAACTTATAGATATCATCGGCAAGATTGGACTCGGGGATAAGGAATCCCGCTCAAAAGACATCCTTGGGCGGGTGTACGAGTATTTCCTTGGGCAATTCGCTGCGGCGGAAGGCAAGGGCGGTGGTGAGTTCTTCACACCCCAGAGCGTGGTGAAGCTGCTAGTCAGAATGATTGAGCCGTACAAGGGACGGGTGTACGACCCCTGCTGCGGTTCAGGCGGTATGTTTGTCCAGAGCAAGAGATTTGTTGAGGGACATGGTGGCCGGTCGAGTGATATCTCCGTGTATGGACAGGAATCGAACCCGACCACCTGGAGATTGGCGAAGATGAACCTCGCCATACGGGGTATCGATGCCTACCTTGGCAAGTATCAGGCCGATAGTTTCCATAACGACCTTCACAAAGACCTGAAGGCGGACTACATCCTGGCCAATCCGCCCTTCAATATGAGTGATTGGGGTGGTGCACGGCTGCGAGAAGATGTCCGCTGGAAGTATGGTGTGCCTCCGGCCAACAACGCCAACTACGCCTGGATACAGCATTTCATCCATCACCTTTCAGATACGGGAGTTGCGGGTTTCGTAATGGCGAACGGCTCGATGTCCACCAGCACATCGAGCGAGAGCGAAATCCGAAAGGAGATGATCGAGGCGGACCTGTTGGACTGTATGGTCGCACTGCCCGGACAGCTTTTCTACACCACGCAGATCCCGGTTTGCCTGTGGTTTCTGGCGCGGAACAAGCAGAACGGCAAGTTTCGCGACCGACGGGAGAAGACCCTTTTCATCGATGCGCGCAAGATGGGTGAGCTTGTCGATCGAACCCACAGGGAGCTTTCCGAAGAAGAGATAGACAGAATTGCTGCGACCTATCATGCATGGCATGGAGAGAAAGCCGATGGTGAATATGAGGACGTCCCGGGCTTCTGCAAAAGCGCCACAAACGACGATATCAAAGAACGTGACTACATCCTGACCCCGGGCCGGTATGTGGGTGCAGCCGAGATCGAAGACGACGGGATTCCATTTGAAGAAAAGATGTCGAAGTTGTCGGCCGAACTTCGCGAGCAATTTGCCAAAGCCGATCAGCTTGAGGCCACGATTAAGAGGAATCTGGAGGTCTTGGGCTATGGGGAGTGAGTGGGAATATAGGCCACTTGGTGATTGCGGTCGCTGGCTTTCTGGGGGAACCCCGTCCAAGCGCAATGCAGCTTACTGGAATGGAGACATTCCGTGGATCAGCGCGAAGGCTATGATTGGTTCCAAATTTCGCGATTCTAAGCTGAAGGTCACCGAGTTGGGTGTTGCGAACGGCACACGGATGGTGCCAAAAGACACATTACTTCTCCTAGTTCGTGGAAGTATGTTGCATCAACGTATTCCTGTAGGGCTTAGCGCCAACGACGTTTCATTCAATCAAGATGTGAAAGCGCTAATCCCCAGTGACGATTTCTTGCCTAGATTTCTATTGTATTGGTTTCTTGCCAACGAGCCGCTCCTTCTATCCAAAGTGGAGAATACTAGCATTGGAGCAGGGCGATTGGCCACGGAGGTCCTGAATGCTATTCAGGTTCCATGCCCAAACATCGGCACCCAACGCGCCATCGCGCACATTCTCGGCTCGCTGGACGACAAGATAGAGTTGAATCGGAGGATGAGTGAGACGCTGGAGGGGATGGCGCGAGCGATTTTCAGGTCGTGGTTTGTGGACTTTGACCCTGTCCGTGCGAAAGCCGAAGGCCGGCAACCGGACGGCATGGACGCAGACACGGCGGCCCTCTTCCCAGACTCCTTTCAAGATTCCCCCCTCGGAAGGATACCGAAGGCGTGGAAGGTGGGGAGTGTAGGAGACATTGGGTCGAACCGTCGTCATACGACGAGACCCGAAGAGGTAGAAGAAGGGACCGCTTACATTGGCTTGGAACACATGCCAAAGAAGTGCATATCACTCTTGGAGTGGGGTGAGGCGAGTGAGGTATCCAGCGCGAAGTCAGAGGTTCAGCAGGGTGATATCCTTTTCGGCAAACTAAGGCCCTACTTTCACAAAACAGTCGTGTCGCCCATTGATGCCGTTTGTTCCACTGATATTCTTGTCCTTGCGCCCAGTTCCGAGCATTGGTTTGGATTTCTCTTGTTCGTCGTATCCAGCGATGAATTCGTAGCGTACACTGACGCATCTTCTACTGGAACAAGGATGCCTCGTACGAACTGGCGAGATATGGCGCGTTACGAGATAGCCTTACCACCACTAGAGCTGGCGGGGGAATACAGCGCGCAGGTGAGTCGGGTAGTCAACATGATTAGAAACAATATCTTCCAGTCTAAGACGCTCGCAATGATTCGTGACACCCTCCTTCCGAAGCTCATTTCCGGTGAGCTGCGAGTGCCGGATGCGGAGAAGCTTGTTGAGGAGGCTGGTCTATGAGGGGAAGCCTTGATGACATAGCGCCTGCCTTTCGAGCGGCTTGGGACCGATGGCCTGATGCTCCCACTATGCAGAGACATTATATCGACCTTGAAAAAGCATTTAAGGAGAATGGCAGCGATCTTGTGGACCGATGCAAGTCTTTCTTGGAAATGGTGTGCATTACCGTTGTCAAAGAATTGGGAGAGAGCGGCCCTCGCTCGTCAACTCCAACAACGACGCAATGGCTCGTTCGTGCGCTCGAGGTTATCGGGTCGAGAGAAGTGCCAGGAGCGAGCGCGCTTGGGACAGTCATTACCGGTCACAACAAGCTGGCAGATGGCTTATCCGAGTTTCGCGAGTTGAGAGATGGCCCGGAGGCTAGAGCTCTTGGAAAAGTCATTTCAGGTCATAACAGCCTAGCGGATGGGTTGACGCATGTTCGTAACAAGGAAAGTTCGGTGGCACACGGCAAGTACGCTTTTTTCGACACCATATCGAAGGAGCATGCGCGCGTGTATTTGCTTACGGCCGACACTATTATCACCCTTATCCTGAAGGCCTACGAAGGCGTGCAACCGAGCCTTCTGCACACACGCGATGGGCACGAACGCTTTAAGCACCTGAACGAAAGAATTGACGCGAGCACCGCAGTCAATGCCGAAGTAGACGAGGACGGCAGTGTTGTGTTGCACTTCTGGGCTGGGTCACAGCGGCAAGGTGAAGGCCCTGGACTGCGGTTGTCAGCCAGCGAATTGCTCTATTATCAGGACAGGCAAGCCTATATGGGTGTCCTCGACGCGGTGCGCGAGATCATACCATCAGAAGCGGACGAGCAAACAGACGAAGCCGAGGCGGAACCCCCAGAGACAGCCCCTCCAGCCGAGGTTGAGACGGAAACACCTGTCGGAACGGCTCCCGAAACAAGTGCAGCACCGAGCCTGGAAGAGCTAACGGAATACAACGGAAAGTACGCTGATAAGGTCAGCTC
>Ga0180433_10002342_pt1 | contig 29394 bp, 24 predicted proteins | sample SS_ome_8_FD_132980 | JGI IMG/M metagenome (GOLD analysis project Ga0180433, IMG submission 132980) | Hypersaline lake sediment archaeal communities from the Salton Sea, California, USA - SS_1_D_1 metaG | ecosystem: Environmental > Aquatic > Non-marine Saline and Alkaline > Hypersaline >... | reverse complement strand
GTTCAGGGCTGAGACTGCATCAATATCTGCTCCTGCAGCTTTATCAGTCGAATCAGAAATAATGGTATCATCATACATATCTCTGATTTTTACATATCTATATGTATAAATGTTTTCAGACTGTGTCCCAAAATCAAATGTATAGTCAGAATCATCAGATTCTTTAAGAGGTATGTATATTTTATTATCCTGACTTACCCAAACATTAATATTCTCATCCTTACCAGCTTCAAAAATTTTTAAATCAGCGCCCGGACCATTAATAAGAATATTATCTGAAAATTTAATAATTAAAGTACCTCCATCACCAAGAGAAACAAAACCAATATCATTAGTAAAGCTACAATCTGGCTTCCCCAAAGCATTATTTGTATTTTGATATTGTATGTGTGGTTCACCGCCAGTATTATCACCCAAAGCGCCGGGATCATAAAAAACGATAGAATCTGCATAAGAAATATTTCTGAATAATATATTGTTCTGATTGATATATGAGGAAGATTTTGATACTAAACGGAGAGAAAGAATTATCAATATACAAGACAGTGAGAGTATAGTGTTAATTTTTATAAATTGTTTCATAATATATTAAACTAAAACAATTATTATCCGGAATAAATTTCATTAAACCAAAAAATTAATAAAAGAATATAATATATTTCCTCAAAAACTTAATTTAATATAAGTTAAACTTTTAAAATGTCAAAATTTTTTTTTATTAAAAAATTAACATTACAATATTTTTAATTGACAAAAAATATTCATTTTGTTACCTTTAACTGTTACTATAGTAATACGCAATATAACTTTTTAATATTCCGGGAGGGCCATAATCAATTGAGAACTAAGCTGTATAAAAAATTATCACTCATTATAATGATAATATATATATTTTCCTTTCGAATCTGTTATTCAGGTCAATATAATTCACGGTATAATCTATTTAATCCCGGAATTAATATTGGCATAGGATTGCCAAAAATACCGATATCTCATTATCGTACTCCGGTTTCTGTATGTGGAGGTATAGTAACATATGTTGGGATTGCTTCCAGATTCGCATTTAATGTAAGCGGAAATGCATTATATACACTTAATTTGGGTTCTGTATTAGAAGGTAAAAGTACTTTAAAATTTAATATGATTTGGGCGAATGTTTGTCTTGATTATACATTGAAAGCATCTATGCATTCTGAATCTCATGTTTCATCTGGAATAGGTTATTATAATTTATTTCAGCAGTTTGATGATGATAAAGATACTGTCAATACTGCCGGATTTACAGTAGGGATAATAACCAATAGAATTGGCAGAAAGACTATTTCACAATTTGAAGTACGATGGCATCTTCTTTTCGAACCCGAACCAAATCCGCAGGTTTTAACAGTTAAATTTGGATTTGTATTTTAATAAATGCCTGGGAAAAAAATAAATATTAAGAAACGCTTGAAAAATTTCAGGAGAAAAATCACTTATTCTAATATATTTTTAGAATTTATTTCATCATTATCTGTATTGGTAATACAGTTGTATCAAAAAACCTTAAAGATCCAATTTAATCTTCATCCTGAAATGAAGAATATTGATAGATCTAAGGCTATTTACAGTTTCTGGCATGGACGGCTTTTTTTATTGGTGCCATATTTTAAAGATTGGGGAGTATGTCTTTTAATCGATTTAAGCTGGTCTGGAGAAATAATTGCACGTATATGCAGTAAATTGGGATATAAAATTGCCAGGGGATCAAGTAAAAGAAAAGGAGTACGAGGGTTAATACATTTAAAAAAGGCTTTTGATCAGGGATGGTCTGGAGGAATAGCAGTTGACGGTCCCAGAGGTCCTCGTCTTAAGTCAAAGGGCGGGAGTATTTTTTTATCAAAGAAGTCACAATATCCGATTATTCCTTTAACTTATTCAGCAGACCGTAAATGGGTTTTAAATACGTGGTGCCATTTTATGATACCCAAGCCTTTTGCAAAGTGTTGTATATCTATGGGGCCTCCTCTTTGGGAGGCAGTAAATAATAACAGCTTTACCTCACAGGATCTTGACAGAATATTAATGGAAGTAACAGATTATTGTGATAATAAATTCTAGTAAATTTTGATATGAAAACAAAATTAAAAATTAAAACCCTGGATTCTTTAATATCAATTGAAGAATTCAATAAAATTCCCAAAGCCCCTATTACAGTGATTTTGGATAATTTACGAAGTGCTTTTAATGTAGGATCAATTATTCGCACTTCTGACTGTGCGTTGGTAGAAAAAGTTACCATGTGCGGTATTACTGCTCATCCTCCGCACAAGAAACTGGAAAAAACTGCTGTAGGAACTCTTGACTATGTGAACTGCGAGTATGAGCCGTTTTTAATTGACGCAGTCAAAAAAGAGCAAAATAAAGGCAGACCTGTTATTGCATTAGAGACTACAAATAAAAGTAAAAATATCTGGGATTTTAAATTTCCTTTGCCAGTGTCCATTGTACTTGGTAATGAAGCATTGGGAGTTTCGAAAAGTATTTTAGAAATTGTAGATAATATTATTGAAATTCCAATGTTCGGTTTCAAAAATTCAATAAATGTAGCTGTGGCTTACGGGATAGTTATTCATGAAATACAAAGACAACATTGGCACATATATCCAAAACAAAAATAATAGGAATAACAATGAAAAAATTACTCATTATAGCAATTTTATTCTTAAGCTGTCAGATCAACTCAGATAATATTAAGTTAAACGATCAAGAAAAAGGTGATTTTTATATGACACAAAGATTATCAATGGTGGAGAAACAGTTAAAAAACCGGGGGATTGAAGATTCACTGGTACTTGAAGCTATGAAAAATGTTAAAAGACATTTATTTGTTCCTCAGAAGTCCCGTTTAGAAGCATATGAAGACGGGCCTCTACCCATAGGACATGGCCAAACAATTTCTCAGCCTTATATCGTAGCGTATATGACACAAATGCTGGATCTTGACGGAACTGAAAAGCTTCTGGAAATCGGTACAGGTTCTGGTTATCAAGCTGCAGTTTTAGCAGAGATTGGGTGTGAGGTATATACGATTGAAATAGTGGAAGAATTAAAAATCCGTGCAGAGAAAATCCTCCAGAAACAGGGATATGATAATGTTCATTGCAAATATGGTGATGGTTATAAAGGATGGCCGGAATATGCACCGTATGATGCTATCATAGTTACAGCTGCTCCTCCTGAGATACCTGAAAAATTAGTTAATCAATTAGATCAAAACGGAAGAATGATACTTCCTAAAGGATCAGTTTTTCAAGAGTTGATCTTAATAACAAAAGTTGAAGGGAAAGTACACAAAAAGAAATTGCTACCAGTCAGATTTGTACCAATGATTAAAAAAAAGAATTGATGTGAGCACATACCATTCTGAAATGGTTGATTTCAATTTATTATTTATAGATATAACAGCTAAAAATATTATTTTTTTTTATTTTAATAGCTTTTAAATTTATAATTAAATTAACAACTATCAAGGAACAACGTAACTGTGGTTACTGTTGTACAGTAATTTTTTACTATCAATAATCTATGATAGGTAGTAATTATTGGATTTATAATTTTTTATTATCAGCTCTGGGTTTAATAAATTTATTCATATCAGCAGCTGAATAACTCATTGATTTTTTTTTAGGGTAAAAAATATCTGGTGAGATCAAAATTTAATTGAAATTGGTATGAACTTTGCTAAAATTAAAATGTATAATATTTTATGAAAAAAGTTGAAAGGATTTATTCAGCTTGTTTTTAAAAAAGAAAAATCATACACAAGTAAATTCTGATATAAATCAATCATTAATTAATTGGATCAGTGGAAAAGATATCTTTGGATTTTCTTCAGATCCATGGCAGAGGATACAGAACATATTAATTGAATTACAAAAACGTAGTTTATCTGAACAAGTCTTATTGTTAAATTGGGATAAAAGGAAAGAACAAAAAATAATTTCCACCGCCCCAGTAAATGAAGAACCAATTATAAATTCCAGACTTCAATTAAGCTTACTAAAAAAAGGATTCGTAAAAAAAGAAATACTGTTTTATGAAGATTTTTCTATCGATAAACTTATTGATGATCAATTTAAAATTAATAACTGTTATTCCCTGATCTTTAGTCCTGTGAATATTAAGAAAAACTTTATTGATGTATTACTGCTGATAAATTATACTGGCTGGAGAAACCAGGAAAAGATCACTGAGTTTATTTCATTTATTTCTTCTGTAGTTGCCTTTGCCTTACAGAATGCCCGTTTGTATAACGACCTAAAACAAAAAAATGAAGAACTGAAGAAATGGACTGCAAATATTGAGGATAGAATTGATACAGGAACTAAAAAGATACTTGAAAAAGAAGCACAGTATCATGCTTTATTTGATAATATCAGTAATGGGATAATTGTACATGATATGGATGGTAAAATAGTTGAAATCAATCACGCTGCCTGTAATCTGTTCGGAATAAAGAAAAAGAAAATGTTAAATACACAGATTGATTCATTAACAGTAGATAAAGAATACCAAAAACAGGAAAAATATTTTCAGAAAGTTGTTACTAAAAAAACTGTTGAACCACTTGAAACTATTTTATTAAAAAACGATAATACAGAATTTTATGCAGAATTAAGAAGTAATGTAGTAAAATTCCGTGGACAGAATGTAATCCAAACATTCATTAATGATATAACGAAAAAAAAGGAATTAGAAACAAATCTGAGAGATTCACGGGAAAGATATCGGATATTAATAGAATCCAGTATATTAGGTATATATATAGTACAGAAAGGTACAATTGAGTTTACGAATGAAATGTTTAGAATAATTAGTGGATATACAGAAAATGAACTGAAAGAAATTGAATTTTTTGACTTAATTGATGCTGAAGATAGAAGTAAAATTTTTAGCAGACATGAAAGATTAGAAAAGGGAGAAAAAACCAGCTTCAGAGATGAAATCCGTCTTATCCGGAAAGATAAAAAAAGATACTGGTGTGAGTTACATATTTCTAATATTATTATAAATCAAAAAAATGCAGTTTTTGGTTATATGATAGATATTTCTGAACGGAAAAATCTTGAATTGCAGCTTCTTGAAACACAAAAATTAAAGTCACTCGGTACTCTAGCAGGGGGAATAGCTCATGATTTTAACAATCTTCTGGGTGGAATATTAGGGTATTCATCCCTATTATTAAGTGATATTGCGGATGACCATCCTTTTTATAATGATATACAGGCAATTGCCGAGACTGCAAAACGAGGCGCAGAATTAAGTAACAGAATACTGGCATTTGCCAGAGGTGGAAAATATCAAGTAACGAAACTTAATATCAACAGCTTAATTAATGACGTGGTTGCAATTCTTTCACATTCACTTGATAAATCAGTAATTATAGAAACTAACCTTGAGGGTAATATCTGGCCGGTTTATGGAGATTCTCGTCAGATCCATCAGGCCATTCATAATATATGTTTAAATGCCCGGGATGTCATGCCTGAAGGTGGTAAATTAACAATAAATTCAAAAAATATTACCATTCAAAACTCTCATAAAAAACTCATATCAAATTTAACCCAGGGAGATTATGTAAAAATTTCCATACAAGATACTGGTCCCGGAATGGATAAAAAGACAAAATTAAAGATTTTTGAACCTTTTTTTACAACTAAACCTCAGGGAGAAGGAACTGGCTTAGGAATGTCAATGGTTTATGGAATTGTAAAAAATCATCATGGATACATAGAAGTTGAGAGTGAAGTTGGCAAAGGTACTAAAATTATAATATTTTTACCCAGGATAGAAGAGAAAGTAACAAACCATAAAAAAGATATGGATAGTAACGATTCACAACTTATATTATTTGTCGATGATGAAGAAATTATTCGCGAAGTAGGTGAAAAAATGTTGAATAGAGGGGGGTATGAAGTATTACTCGCTAAAAACGGCCAGGAAGCTGTTGATATTTTTAAACAGAATCACAATGATATATCTCTAGTAATTATTGATATTATTATGCCGGTTCTTGATGGAATAGAAACGAGCAAAATCCTAAGAGATATTGATCCGAATATTGATATAATCTTTACAAGTGGGTATAGTCCGGAAGACAGACCGGATTTATTACAATTAAATGGGGAATATTTTATAAAAAAACCATTTCAAGCCGAAATGTTCATTGAGAAAGTTAATGAGATTATGTCACAAGAATAACTAAAATGTATTATTAAATGAACAACGAAATCAAAGACAAAATTTCTGGAAAAAATCTTAACCTTTCAAAATTACCTGAAAGAGTGTATAAAGAGTTTTATTCTAAGGTTGACATTCTTTATTTTCTGATAAATGATACATATCAGATTGAATCCTGTAACGTAATAGCACAGGAAAAATTAGGGTTTTCAGATGTTGAATTATTAGGTAAAAAATTTACAGATTTCTTCAGTAAAGTCCATATAAATAAAATTCAAACATTATTACATCAATGCTTTAAAAAAGGATTTATTCGTGGATTCAGATCAGTAATTTCAGGTAAGACTGAAAGTTTTCCTGTCAGTATCAGCGGATTATATCAATATGATAAACATGGAAAACCAAAATTCATCAGACTGTATATTCAGGATATATCAGAGTTAGTCCGCTTACAAAGTGAGAGAGATTTTTCTAATAATAATATTAGAAAAATAACAAAATATGATATAACTACTTCTGATCTCAAAGAAATGCTGAACGATATCAATAAGATTTTAAATCCCTGGGAAATTGGTATAGTAATTAATCAGAAATCCGTTGAAAATATTTTTCTGAAGAAATCTTCTGATGATCAAAAATTGTATGAAAATAAGAAAGATGAATATATTTTCTGGGATAATTCAATCTGGCAAAATATCATACATTCATGTCCTGAAGTCTCTTCGGCCTCAGTAAGTAAAAACGGCACCTGTTTGATTGAAGATTTATCAGATTTTGTATTGGGTATTACATCAGAGGAATTAAAAAATAATCTTGTTTCATTAACTGATTATGAATCATTATTATTACTTCCATTATTTAAAAATGACAGTATAGCAGATTATTTGATTATTCTTGGGAAAGAACAAGGGATGTGGGATAACAGAGATATTGATTTTGTTGAAAAGAATGCTGAATTTATAGAGAAAATTATTCAGTTAACTATTAATAAAAACCCCCAATCAGATGATATTACAAAGTCCATTATACATTCTCCAGTGCTGGGTATATTATGTATAAAAGATGATAAAATTGAATTTGTAAATGAATGGGTTTGTGAAATTCTTGGGATAACTCAAAAGAATTTAAAAGGAAGGAAAATATTTGATTTTCTTTCTCCTGAGTCTATAGAAAGAATTCAAAAATTGAGAAGTGATGATAATGACAAAAAAATATGTAATATTACAATTTTAACCAGTGACAGTAGCCGATGTGAAATAAAATGTTCAATTACACAAGTTATACATGAAAAAATGAAATCTGAGTTATGGTACTGGATTAATCAAAGTGATGAACAACGGTTAAAGGAGCAGTTAATACAGGCGAGAAAAATGGAATCACTGGGTATACTTACAGGTGGTATAGTACATGATTTTAATAACCACCTTGCATCAATACTGGGATTCAGCTCACTTCTTAAAGAGGAAGTCGCTAAGGATAATCAATTTTATGATGATATCTTACAGATTTCCAATTCAGCAGAAAAAGCTTCTGATTTAGCTGAACGACTTTCAGCTTATTCGAAGGGAAGTTCATATATTGTAAATTCTCTTGATGTAAATCAGTTGATTAGAGAGGTGGCCACTATCCTGTCCAGAACTCTTGAAAACAATAAATCTATACATGCAGAGCTGTCACCGAATATTGAATTAATCAGAGCAGATGCAAGTCAAATACAGCAGGCAATTCTTCAAGTTGCATTAAATGCTCGTGATGCAATTCCGGATGGGGGTAAAATATTTTTCAAAACTCGAAATATTGAATTAAAGGATTCTAATGTCTGCAAGATGTATAATGCCAAACCCGGGAAGTATGTACAGATTGAAATAAGTGATAATGGTCATGGATTCAGCAGTGAATTAAAAAGCAAAATTTTTGATCCTAACTTTACTACTAAAAATGTTGAGTCTAATAAAGGTATGGGATTAACTATGGTTCAGGATGTAATAAAAAAACATTCTGGTTTTATTTCTGTTTTTAGTGAGAAGAACAGAGGAACAGTTTTTAAAATTCATCTTGCAACACAAAAGAAAAAAGCAAAATCTATAGAATCCACAAAAACTATTAAACCAGTGTTGGGAAAAGAAACAATACTGTTAGTTGATAGTGAAGCAATGATCAGAGAGACAGCGCGGAAAATGTTAAACCGCTATGGATATAAAGTAATCAGTGCTGAAAACAGTTCTGAGGCAATCGCTATCTATAAGAAATATAATAATCGAATTGATTTGATAATTCTTGATCTTGCCTTGTCAGGCATGCCAATAAAAAAAGTATTAGCATGGTTTAAGAAAATCAATTCTAATGCTAAGATCATAGCTACTGCCCGAAAAGGAGAAAAGGAGAAGTTGGAGAATATATATAATCAAAAAGTAACCGGATTTATTGAAAAACCGTTTGAAATACGTCCTTTACTTTCTAAAATTCGTTTATGCATTAATGGATAGAGTTTATGAATTCAACCTTATTAAATGATAGTAAAATTATTAAGAGACTCATTGCTGATGTTGTGCATAAAATTAAAAATGGATTGGGGGGAATAGGTGGATATGCAACGCTGCTTGAAAAGGAATTTAACCATGATGATCCAAGAATCAGATTTATAAAGAAAATAAATGATGGTGTGATCGGTGTCAACGAAATCTCGATAAAATTAATGTCATTGGTCAGAATCAGAGAACTTCAGAAAGAAAAAATTAAGATTGAATATTTATTCAGAGAAATATTAAAAAATATTTCAGATAATGATGAGGAAATTATTAATAAACTTTATTTCGATAAGCATTTTCAGGGGAAATATATTGAAATCATTTCAGATCAGGATATATTAGGTGAACTGTTTAAAAATTCAATATTATTTATCCGGCTTATTAATGGAGAAATCAGTAAAATTCAGGTCAATCCCCTGAAAGATAAAAGTCTTTCTGTACATATTTATTTTAAGAAAAATTTTGATAATTTTGATAATTTTTCTGATTATATTAATAATTTAATGCAGGAATCCAGATATTTACATGAGAGACTTTCTTTCGCTATTATGCAGAATATGATATATTTATTACATGGTAGTTATGCTACTCAATCAATAAATGATGAGATAAGTATTCTAAAAATTGAAATCTAAAAATATAATAGGTACACAAGTGAAGACAAGTAACAAAAAAATATTAGTCATTGACGATGAAGAAATGATCCGTGAATTATTGAAAGATACTTTTGAAAAGGAAAAATATAAAGTAGAAACTGCAGAAGATGGTAATGTAGCTTTTAATATGATTCATTCTAATAATTATAATCTTATAATAACTGATATCCGACTTCCAGATATTAGCGGGATGGAGATTCTTGAGAAGATAAAAGCAAAGCATCCAGATATTGGCGTCATCATGATAACTGCTTATGGTTCAATAAAGAGTGCAGTAAAAGCCATGAAAGACGGTGCCTTTGATTATATAGCAAAACCTTTTGAAATTGATGAGATTAAAATTGTTGTTCAAAAATATTTTGAATTTGAAGATTTAAAAGATGAAAATAAATATCTACGTTCTGAACTGGATAAGAAATTCAGTTTCAAGAATATTATTGGTAATAGTGTGCCGATGCAGAATGTTTTCAGAACAATCGAAATGGTTGCTAAAAGTAAAGCAACTGTATTAATTCAGGGACCAAGTGGTACAGGTAAAGAACTTATTGCCAGATCAATCCATTATAATAGTGATAGGAAAAATGGCCCTTTTATTACCACAAACTGTGCTTCCTTACCAGAGAGTTTAGTTGAAAGTGAATTATTTGGTCATGAAAAAGGTGCGTTTACCGGAGCGTATAAAACCAGTAAAGGCAGGTTTGAGATGGCCGACGGCGGTTCCCTGCTATTAGATGAGATTTCAGAAATTAGTCTTGGTCTTCAAGCAAAGTTATTACGGGTGTTGCAAGAAAAAGAAATTGAAAGAGTAGGTGGTGGGAAAGTTATCCCTGTTGATGTCAGAATAATTGCAACAACTAATAAAAATTTAAAAAAAGAAGTAAAAGAAAAAAGATTTCGAGAGGATCTGTTTTATAGGTTAAATGTTGTACCAATAAAAGTTCCCAAAATCTCAGAAAGAAAAGACGATATCCCCTTACTTATTCATCATTTTATAACACTATATTGTCAGGAAAATAAGTATCCGGAGAAAAAGATTTCTGACAAAGCTCTCAGGGTGTTAACTAATAGAGATTGGCCTGGTAATGTAAGAGAAATTGAAAATTGTGTAGAAAGAGCTGTTGTATTATCCGGCCCAAAATGCAAGGAATTGGAATTAAAACATTTTTCTCTACAAGATCAATTTATTCATGATGAAACTTATGATTTTTCCAGAGATATGACATTAAGAGAAATAGAACGAGAAATGATTTTACAAAAATTGAAGAACTTAGATGCTAACAGGACAGAGACTGCGAAGAGTTTGGGTATAAGTGTTCGGACACTGAGGAATAAATTAAATGAATATCGTAAAGAAGGAATCGATGTTTAACTATAAAACGGAAAATCTCGCCGTTTATTACAGGAAAAGCTTGCCTTTTATAGTTTAATTCAAAGTGTTAATTTTTATTTTATATTTTATAAATTATTGTTTTTATTAGCTTTGTGTGATTGTATCTTTTGTGGCATAGATGTTGCCTTTTTGGGAAGTGATTGTGAGAATAAAAGACTTATCATAAACCGGAGGGTACTATGAAAAAAGTAAAATCCCTTTTATTTGTCGATGATGAAAAAGAAATTCTCGACATTTTAGTTGATTTATTCAAAGATGAGGAATATGAACTGCATACAGCTACAAAAGCAGAAGAAGCGAGGAATATTATGAAAAACCATAAAGTTGATTTTGTGCTTTCAGATTTAAAATTGCCAGATGATTCAGGATCTGAGTTACTGACAGATATTCGTAATAATAATCCTGAAACTATACGAGTTTTAACATCCGGTTACCTCGATCTTAAATTTGGTAACATCAGTGAGAACAAAGAAGATGGAACTTTGTATCTTTCAAAACCCTGGGATCTTTTTACATTGAAACAATTAGTAGAAGAACGGTTAGAAAAAACAGTATGAAATTTTCAAAAAAAGTATTATATATCGACAATGATAATGAGCAAAGCAAAATTTTTAAGAATGCTTTAAAAGATTCTTTGTTTTCTTGTATATGTTCGGAATCTGGAGAATCTGGTCTTAAAAATATTTTAAAAAATACACCTGATATAGTATTTGTGGATGATTGCTTACCAGATATGAAGGCAGATTTATTTATTAAAAGAATAAAAACTCAGCCGGAATTTAAAAATCTGAAAGATATATTATATATTTTAATGACATCAAATCATACAATTAATCCATCACAATTAAAAAAATCAGGATTTCATTCATATTTCAATAAGCCTTTTCAAACTTCTGAATTGATAAGTTTTATAAATAGTATATTAACGACAAAATATTTTTCTAATAACAGTAAGAAAATAAAACCCTCAACTACTAATGGCAAACGTTTTTTGGAAAGTATTTTGGAAAGCTCAGTTGAATCAATATTTACTACTGATAAAAAAGGATATATAACGTATTGTAATAAAGCATGTTTGAAATTGTTTAAATATAAATTTGATGAGTTTGTTGGTATCAATATTTGTGAATTATTAAATAATGGTTCTACAGAATTACTACAAATATTAGATACTATCAAAACTGATGGTAAATTAACTAATTATAAAACAGAGTTAATACAAAAAGACAAAGAAAGAATACCGGTAAGTCTCTTTTTATCGCAAATGAAAGATATTGAAAGTAATACTATTGGATATTTAGCCTTAACTATGCATCAACATGAAGATTTAAACAAATCTTCATCTCAACGTTCTGAAAAATTAGCAACAATACTTGAAACAGCTATAACAGTAAATCATGCAATAAACAATCCATTAGTACCTATACTTGGTCATGCACAATTTTTATTACAGGATGAACGAATAGTGGATGAGGATATCCGAAAAAGATTAAATATAATAATTAATAATGCATTGCGTATTAAGAATATAACACAGAAACTGACAAGAATTTCAAAACCAGTATCTAAAGAATACATAAAAGGAACTAAAATGCTTGATTTAGATGCATCCATCTAACACATCAAGTAATAAAATCAATAAATTTATAGTAAGTATAAGATTTTAATATTAAATTTAAACATTAAATATTGTAATGTTTTTATATGGTTAAAATTCATCCAATCTTTAATTTGTAATAAATTAATTTTCATAAAATTACCTCTCTAAATCCTATTAAAACAATATATTAATTCAATTTTATAATATTTTTAAATATTGATGGCAGAATATTTGCAACATGATCTATAGAAAATAATATAAGTCATTATTTTTTGGAGGAGATAGAGATGATACGGAATAAAATATTTTTAATTTTAATTATTTTATTATTGAGCAGTTCTTTGTATGGTCAAAGTTTTACTGACAGGTTAATGATTGGAGGTAATATAATTGGATGTCGTCAGGATCGGACTTCTCGGAATAGTCCTGGTGAAGGTGTCGGACCAGGAGCAGAGTTATTTCTTCAGTATAATATCAACAACAATCTGTTTGTGAATGCTGGTACTGGATTTATAACCGCAACAGATAAATTTTTTGGATGGGATAATCAAAAAGTAACCCTGTTTCCGTCCATCAGGTTGGATCTAGGGTATAATTTTGTAAATTCTGGTAATCTATCAACGTATATTAATGCTGGAGTTTTAGGTTTTAAATCAAAATATGAAGTGAAAAGTCCAGCTTTTGAACAAGATATGAAATTTGATGCGGCTGTATCCGGTGGTCTTGGTTTGCGCTATAAACTTAATGATCTGATTTCATTAAATGCCAGTGGAAGTGGAAATTATACCTTAACATCAGATGTTCCAGAAGGAGTTACGAAACCTTTATTCTGGTTTGCAAAAATGGGCTTAAGCTATTCATTAAATAACACACAAAAACGTGATACTTATGATCAGCAGGAAATTGAATATCCTTTTTCCGGAGACGAAATAGCTCTTGATGATATTTTTAATACTGAAGAAGGTGGTGCAGTATCTGAAACTGAAACCAGAACTGATCAGGGATCTGTAAGTGAGGAAGAAGCATTAGATTTACTTTTCCAGGCAGCAGAAGAAGAGTCCGGTTCTGAAGGAACATATGATAATTTATTTTCCGAATCCACAGAGAGTGAACAGGGTACAGATGATTATTCAGGTGCCAGTTCTTCAACAATTGAAAGTCAAATCAATGAATTAAGAAATAAAATCAATGAACGTGACCGGATAATCAGTGAATTAAGACAAAAAGTAAATAAAAATGAAGAAATTATATCACGTTATGCCGGAAAAGATATAAGTACAAAAAGTGATACATATACTAATTATGTAAATAATGGTGATTTTACTAGTTCATATAAACAAGCATTACAGTTATTTTATGACAAAAAATATGATCGGGCTATTAATATGTTTCAAAATCTTATGAATTCAAATCCTAATCATAAATTAGCAAGTAATTGTCAATACTGGATTGGAGAAAGTTATAATGCTCAGGGTAAGTACAGCCAGGCTGTAAATGCATTTAAATCAGTCTTAAACTATAACACTTCTTATAAATTTGATGATGCACTGATTATGAATGGAGTTATATATATGAAAATTGGTGAAGTAGAAATGGCAAAAAGAAATTTTCAGCAGCTTGTACAAAATTATCCTGATAGTGAATATGCTCCTAAAGCAATGCGATATTTAGGAAGACTATAAGTAGTAGTATTATTTTTCTGAATGGGGTCATTGTTTTTGATATAGACAATGACCTTTTTTTTTATGGAATATTTTTGATTCTTGCATAATTCCTTTAAATTTTTTAATTTTAAAAAGAAATCAAATGAATACAGATTATTTTAAATCTCAATGTTATATATAAGATTTATTAATGTACTGAGAATTATAAGGAGCTGATGATGCATAAAACAAAAGAAGATATTAATAAACTGATTGAAACAATCAAAAATGATTTACAAAATTCAATTCGTCCTTACATTCTTAATAATGTAAATTCTGATTTAATTAAACAATTAAAAAATGAATTATCCTCTGAGCAAGAATACAAAATTAAAACCTATAAAAAAGGAAAAGATATCACCTTGAAAGTATATCCTGTTGGAAATCTAAAGAGATTAGCAGAAAAAAAAGCTCAGGAAGTTATAATGAACGGGAAAAAGATAACTTTAGCGCCTATGGGTGCTTTTGAGCGATTTGTTATACATGATTATTTAACAAGCCGCAATGGTATAAAAACACAAAGTTTTGGAAAAGAAGGTAAGGACAGACATATAAAAATCTATCCATTATTTGGGAGGGAACCTAAAAAAGCAAAGAAAAAGTTAACTATTTAATAACAAAAGTCAATTTTTTAGGAGAAAATTTTTGATGGAAAAAGAAGTAATGATTGTTGATGATGATCCTTCTGTTCTAAAGACATGTCAAAAAATTATCAGCAGAAATAATATAAAGGTGAGAACAGCAGAAAGTGGTCAAGAGTGTCTCAAGGAACTTGAAAAAGGATTTAAAGGAATAATTCTCATGGATATAATAATGCCGGAGATGGACGGATGGGATACAATAGAAGAAATTGTGCAACGTGGATATATTAAAAATGTAATTATAACTATGTTAACAGGTAAGGATCAACCGGGAAAGAAAATGGATCATTTAAAAGAGTATGTATTGGATTATATCCGAAAACCTTTTGATGCGCAGGATTTAATATATCTTGTGAAAAAATATTTGTCATATTTAGAATAAAATACTGTTATGGCATTGTCAAATATTGCAATTATCGGATCATCGGCAGGAGGCCCTCGTATATTAAAAGAAATATTTACTGAACTTCCGGTTTTAAACGGAGCAATTGTAATTGTTCAGCATATGCCTGAATTTGTTAATAAATCTTTTACAGAAGAATTAAATAGTTTAACTGAAATGCAGGTAGTCATTCCTGATTACGGACAGGAAATTGCTTCTGGTACAGTATATACAGCCCCAAGTGAATACCATTGTGAATTAATCAATAACTCAAAAATTAGATTGTATAAGGGAGAAAAGGTAAATTTTGTGTGTCCGTCTATTGATGTAACCATGAAATCAGTTGTTAAAAGACCATATATGAATATTATTGGTATTATTCTGACCGGCATGGGTAGTGATGGGAAAGAAGGTATCAGACATATTAACAGTATTTATGGAACAACCATAGCCCAGGATAAATATTCAAGCATTATTTATGGTATGCCCCGTGAGGCGATCGAAACTGGATGTATTGATTATGTATTGAATCCCATTCAGATCAAGGATAAATTAATTGAATTAATGGGGGTAAAATAAAAACCCCAGGGATTTTTTTTGATACTTGTAGAAACCTCCCGAAGGTTTCAAACCTTCGGGAGGTTTTATTTTGGTGAGTTTCTGATTTTGTTTTTATTGAATGTTTGTATTTGGGAATCCAGGGGGGAAGTTAGAGGGTGGATCCCCGACAGGCTTGTACCCGCATGTTTTTGGCGGGTAGACACTCGAGGATGACACAGATAGAAAGAAATAAGCGAATAAAGGTGGTTTCCATCTCGAAGATGGAGACCACCTCAATCATCAAGGAAAGAACAGGTAGACACCACATCCAAGTGGAGCCCGTCTCAATGACCTCAACAACCATCAATACCCCGCTGCCTGACCATCTTTACGAGATTCAGAAGCACCATAATACACTTTGTTTTCCCAGTCATATCGTATCCCCTGATATCCGCCAAAACTTCCTACATTAATTTGTATCTTATGTCCCATTTTAACCAGTTCTCTCTTTGCTTCATAATCAAATCCTGATTCAAGAGATACCACACCGCCGTCTTTCATTATACTTCCTGTGGGTTGGGATGAACCTCGATGAAGTATGCGGGGAGCATCACCCGCTTCTTGTACGTCCATATTAAAATCTATCATGTTTATCACAATCTGTGCTTGTCCCTGAGGTTGGGTAGCACCTCCCATAACACCAAAACTCATATAAGGCTTTCCATCTTTGGTAATAAAAGCAGGGATAATAGTATGAAAGGGACGTTTATGTGGTGCATAGGTGTTAAAATGATCTTCTTCCAGATTAAATAATTCACCTCGGTCCTGTAATCCGAAGCCTAATCCTGGAGGGCAAAGACCACAACCCATACCGCGATAATTACTCTGAATTAAGGAGACCATATTACCATGTTTATCTGCAACAGTTAAATATACTGTATCTCCGTTCTCCAGAATTGGATCGCCGGCATCATAGTGTCTGGCAGCCCGATGCGAATCAATCATAGCTCGTCTTTTTGAAGCATATGCATCTGATATTAATTCCTGTACTGGAATATCATTAAAATCCGGATCAGCATAAAATTTTGCCCTGTCTTCAAAAGCTAATTTTTTTGCCTCAATAAAATGATGTATATATTCTTTACTTCCAAACCCCATTTTTTTCAGATCAAAACCCTCTAAAATCTGCAGTATTTGTAAAGTTGCAATACCCTGTCCATTGGGGGGCAGTTCCCATATATCATACCCTCTGTAATTTACTGATACCGGGTCAACCCAATCTGATTCATAATCAGCTAAATCCCTGTAAGATAAAAATCCTCCTACTTTCTGCATAAAAGCATCAATAATTCGTGCAATCTCCCCTTTATAAAAAACATCCCGTCCCTGATTGGCAATTTTTTCGAGAGTATTGGCAAGATCAGGGTTTTTAAATATTTCTCCTGGTTTGGGAGCAGGCATGAATGTTTCTTCAAATCCTTCATATTCAGACAGATATCGAGCACTGATCTGCCAATAATAAGATATCAGATCACTTACGGGAAATCCTTTTCGTGCATATTCTATAGTTGGTGAAAGTATATCTTTCATTGATAGATTACCAAAACGATCGTGAAGTTTGAACCAACCGGCAACACATCCAGGAACTGTAACCGGAAGTGGACCATGAGAAGGTATTTTTTGATATTCGTTTTTCTTGAAATATTCTAGAGTAAGAGAATATGGTGACCGTCCGCTTGAGTTCAATCCATAAAGTTTTTGTGTCTCTGCATCCCATACAATGGCGAATAAATCGCCTCCCATACCATTCCCGGTAGGTTCAACCAATCCAAGCATGGCATTTGCAGCAATTGCAGCATCAATTGCATTACCGCCGTTTTTGAGTACATCAAGAGCTACCTGAGTTGCGAGAGGCTGACTTGTTGCAGCCATACCATGTTGTGCAATAACTCTGGATCGAGTGGAAAAATTCTTCCCTGTAATTCTGTCAGCACTGAATAAAGAAGTGAAAATTAAAAAGTTGAGTAAAAGTAATGTTAAAACTTTCATAGCAATCCTCCTCGTACATTTAAAAAAAATATCGCACTCTTATTTAATGTATCTTTATATTGAAAATAACTATTTTATTGCATAAAGACAATAAATTCATGCAGAAATTTTATATTGAATTTGTTTAGATATTTTTGTACATTAAAATCAGAAAATTTACAAATTTGAACCTGAGGGTTAATTAAATGACTCAATTAGAAGCAGCTAAAAATCAACGTATAACTGCTGAAATGAATGCAGTTGCAAAAAATGAAAATATTGACATTAATGTATTGTGTACGCTTATTGCCAATGGAGAAGTTGTAATATTAAAGAACAATAAGCATAACCTTAAAAAACCTGTAGCTGTAGGCAAGCATCTAAAAACAAAAGTTAATGCAAATATTGGCACATCAAAAGATTATGCAGATACTCGACAGGAAGTTGAAAAAGCAAAAATTGCAGTAAAGGCCGGAGCTGATACCATAATGGATCTTTCAACTGGTGGAGATCTATCAAAAATCAGAAAAACTATTATGAAGCAGGTGCCTGTGGTAATAGGAACAGTGCCGATTTATCAGACAGTCATTGAAACAATAGAAAAAAGGGAAGCACTCATAAAGATGACTTCTGATGATATTTTCAATGTATTAGAACAGCAGGCAGAAGAGGGAGTCGATTTTTTTACAGTACATTGTGGCGTAACGTTATCCAGCATAGAAAGACTAAAGAAACAGGGAAGATTGACCAATATTGTCAGCAGAGGAGGATCTTTCCTCACTACCTGGATGATCGCCAATAAAAAAGAAAATCCATTATATGAAGAATTCGAACGGTTATTGAAATTAGCTTATAAATATGATGTTACATTAAGTCTTGGTGATGGTTTACGTCCTGGGTCCATACATGATGCTACTGACAGAGCTCAGATAGCAGAATTGATTATTCTGGGAGAACTAAGCAAACAAGCATTTGAAAATGATGTTCAGGTTATGATAGAAGGACCGGGCCATATACCATTACATCAAATCGAAACAAATATTAAATTACAAAAGAAACTATGTAATAATGCCCCTTTTTATGTACTGGGTCCGATAGTAACAGATATTGCACCAGGATATGATCATATTACTTCTGCAATAGGAGGAAGTATAGCTGCTGCAAATGGTGCGGATTTTCTCTGCTATGTAACCCCTGGAGAACATTTAAAACTTCCAAATACAGAAGATGTACGACTGGGAGTTATTGCCTCAAGAATTGCTGCCCATGCTGCTGATATCAGCAAGGGATTGCCAGGTGCAAGTGAATGGGATAATCAAATGTCCCAAGCAAGAAAGGATCTTGATTGGGATAAACAGATTAAGTTGGCAATTGATCCTGATACAGCTCAAAAATTACGAAATTCAGGAAAACCTGATCAAAACGATGTGTGTTCAATGTGCGGTGAATATTGTGCCATTAAAATGGTGAATAAAGTTTTGAAAAATAATTAATAATATCAGATAGAGGATAGTATGAGAAAAATAAGAATATATCCAGATCCCATTTTACGTCAAAAATCCTCACCCGTTGATACTATTACCAAAGAAACATTAACCATTTCCCAGGAAATGGTGGACATAATGTATAAAAATGATGGTGTAGGTCTTGCAGCTCCGCAAATAGGAATTTCTGAACAAATTATTGTGGTTGATTACGGCGAAGGGCCTTTGGTAATGTATAATCCAGTAGTAATTGAAACAACTCGAGAAAAAGATGAACTTGAAGAAGGCTGTTTAAGCTTTCCGGATATAACTGTTCCGATTATACGTCATGTGGAAATAAAGGTAAAATTCAGGAATGAAGATAATAAAATTTCTGAACTAAAAGTTGATAATATAGCAGCAAAAGTATTCCAGCATGAAATTGACCATCTCAATGGAATACTCATTATAGATCATATATCTTCTTTAAAAAAAACAATAATAAATTCAAAGCTAAAAAAACTCGAAAAAATATATTCAGCTGATTAAAAAAATTGTAGGATTTACTTTGAATAAAAAGCAAAACAATGAAGTTAATGAACAGGGTCTTCCCGTTTCTGAAGGGATAGCAATAGGAACAGTTGTAATTATAGAAAATCCCTGGGATGAGATTATTGAGATTAACCTAAAGAAAAGCAATATCGACAATGAAATTGATCGCTATAAATGTGCTTTGAAAGATGTTGTAAGACAATTAGTTGAATATCAGGAAAGAGTTAAAAAAGAAATAGGGGAGAAAGAAGCAGAAATATTTAAAGCCCAGCTGACTATATTAAAGGATCCTTTTTTTCAGGAAGAAATACCGGATTCTATAAAAAAATTAAGAAAAAATGCTGAATTTGTACTACAAAAAGGTATTGAAAAACTTCATTCATCATTTGAGAAAGTGAACAATAAATATTTTCAGCAGAGGGTAGTTGATATTGAGGATGTAGCAGTTAGAATATTAAAAATTCTATTACAATCCGAAGAGATAAAAATTCCTCACCAAAAAAATACTGTCATCGTCTCTCATAATTTAACTCCTTCAGATACAATCAGAATTGACAAATCAAAAATTGCTGCATTTGTTACAGAATTAGGAGGTGAAACCTCCCATGCCTCCATTCTTGCACGATCTATGGGGATTCCTGCTATAGTAGGTATTGAACGGTTGACTGAAAAGGTTAAAAACGGAGATTATGTTATTGTAGATGGTAATAGTGGTTTATTTTATATAAATCCTCCAAAACAACTACTTAAAGTATACCAACAAAGAAAAAAGGATTTTGATACTTATTTACAACGATTAGATAAAGATAGGATGCTAGATCCAGTTACCAAAGATGGAGCGTGGATTTCTTTAAAAGCAAATATTTCTATGCTTGCTGATTTAAATCTTGCATTGAAATACAGAGCGGACGGTGTTGGATTATTCAGAACTGAATTACCTTTTATCATTGCTGGAAGACTTCTCACTGAAGAAGAACAGTTTGGAATTTATAAAAAAGCAGTAACTAAAATGAAAGATAAAATAGTTACTATTCGTACCTTAGATTTGGGAGGAGACAAATTCCTTCCTTTTCAGTATATGGGAGAAGAAATAAATCCATTTCTTGGATGGCGATCAATCAGGATATTTTTGCAGGAAGAAGATGTTTTTAAGGCTCAATTAAGAGCAATTCTTCGTGCCAGTGCTTTTGGTAATGTCCGCATATTATTCCCTATGATTTCCAGTTATGAAGAAGTTATTAAAATTAATGAAATTATTAGTATTACAAAAGATGAATTACGTTCAGAGAAGATACCTTATGATAAAAATATTAAATCAGGGATTATGGTCGAGGTTCCTTCAATAGCGATAGTTATTGATCAAATTATTAAATATATTGATTTTGTTAGTATTGGAACGAATGATTTAATTCAGTATACACTTGCAGTTGACAGGAATAATAAGAAAGTAGCAAAATTTTATAATCCCAATAATCCATCTGTTTTAAGACTGGTTAATAATATCATCAAAGTAGCAAATAATTATGGAAAACCTGTTTCTGTATGTGGAGAACTTGCAGCAAATCCTTTATATACAGGTCTTTTATTAGGATTTGGATTAAGAAATTTCAGTTTAATTCCTCTATTGATTCCTGAACTGAAAGAAAGAATCAGAGTTTTAGAAATTTCTGAATGTGAAGAAATAGCAAAAAGTATCTTAGATAATGTATCTGCTGAAAAAATAATTCAGATCCTCTGGGATTTTCACATCCAGGCTAATAAAAAACAAACAGTTCCCTCGGTAATAAAGAAAAAATCTTAACAAAAAATTAATACATGCAAATCAGAATAATGGAAAGCATATATTGCAATTTATGTAAGAAATAAACAAAAAATAATAGTTAAAAAACTTGACAAATCAAGATAATATTCTGATATTATAAGAACTATTACATCAAAATCAATGGAGGTTTTAATGTCTGAACCACTGCTTTTTGAAATTAGTGATAAAGATAGAACTGGTTTTACTCTACCAAGACTGGATGTTCCTGAAAAATCCTTAGATGATATACTTCCTTCGGATGTTTGTCGCAGTGATAATCCGGATTTACCTGAAATCAGTGAACCAACTGTTATTAGACATTTTGTTCATCTCTCAAATTTAAACCATCATGTTGACAAAGGATTTTACCCTTTGGGTTCGTGCACGATGAAATATAATCCTAAAGTAAATGATAAGCTCTCATTTTTGCCTGGATTGACTGAAATTCATCCATTTCAGAATGAAGAAGATATTTATGGGGCGATTCAAATAATGGGTGAACTGAGTAACTATCTTAAAATCATTTCTGGTTTAGATGGTATTACACTACAGCCTTCTGCTGGGTCACAAGGAGAATTAACCGGAATTAAAATAATGAGAACATATCATGAAGATAAAGGTGATCCCAGAAAAACTATTCTTATACCTGATTCTGCTCACGGTACGAATCCTGCTAATGTAACAATGTCTGGATATGATCTTGTTCAGATAGAATCTAATGATGATGGATTAATTGATATAGATGATTTAAAAGAGAAACTTGATGAGAATGTTGCTGGTTTTATGGTAACAAATCCCAGTACTCTTGGTTTATTTGAAAAGGATATTGAAAAAATTGCAAAAATGGTTCATGATGTCGGAGCACTTCTGTATATGGATGGAGCCAATCTTAATGCTTTACTTGGAATTGTGCGTCCTGGTGATATTGGTTTTGATATTGTACATTTTAATTTACATAAAACTTTTTCTACTCCTCATGGAGGCGGAGGACCAGGAAGCGGACCAGTTGGTGTTAAAACCAATTTGATAGAATATCTTCCAACACCTGTAATCTCTCAAAATAAGCATACATTTACCTTGTGTTACAATAAATCGAAATCAATGGGGCGCATCCATGAATTTTATGGTAATTTTAATGTAATGGTTAAAGCGTATATATATATAAGAATGCTGGGATCAGCAGGTTTAAAAAGAGTAAGTAAAAATGCAATAATAAATGCAAACTATCTTATGAGGAAATTGGAAAAGTATTATCTGCTTCCTCATAAACAGCATGCAATGCACGAATTCGTTCTTTCCGGAAACTGGCAAAAAGAAAAAGGGGTGAAAACACTTGACATTGCAAAACATCTATTAGACTTTGGAATTCATGCGCCTACTGTTTATTTCCCCCTCATAGTCAGCGAAGCTTTAATGATTGAGCCAACTGAGACTGAATCAAAGGAAGAACTTGACAGATTTATCGATGCAATGATAAAGATTGCAAAAGAAACTGAAGATAATCCTGAAATTGTAAAAGCTTCTCCGACAAAAACACCTGTTTCACGTTTAAATGAAGGAATTGCTGCCAGACAACTGGATGTAAAATTCCAGAAAGATCATTAATATAATTTCATGAGCAATAATAGTAAAAAAAATTCACCAGATAAAAAAGATATCGTTCTTGTTGTTGATGATGAAACTAATAATCGTTTATTGTTGAAAACCTATCTTTCTTCTGAAGGATATAACATTGAAATGGCTGCAACTGGTGGTGAAGCACTACAAAAAGTTAATCAACTATCACCCAGTATCATTATTCTGGATGTTGTTTTGCCTGATATGGATGGTTTTCGAATTTGCAGAAAGTTAAAATCCTCAAAAAATACAAGTTTCATACCAATCATGTTAGTAACTGCTTTAAGAGGAGATGAAGAAAGAATAAAAGGAACTACTGCCGGAGCTGACGATTTTATAACAAAACCCTATAATAGAGTAGAGTTAATTACAAGAGTTAAGTCTTTAATCCGTATTAAACATCTTCATTATTCACTCGAACAGAAATATCACGAATTAGAAATTGTCAAAGAAAAATTAAAAAAGTTGGCTGTTACAGATGGTTTAACCGGATTATTCAATTATAGAGCTTTTAAGAATCAAATACACCATGAGATTGTGCGATCCAAAAGATTTAATTTACCAGTATCTCTTTTAATGATAGATATCGATCATTTTAAACGATATAACGATACTTTTGGTCATCCCAATGGAGATAAAGTACTTAAACATTTCTCAGAACTTTTAACTGTAAATTTAAGAGAAGTTGATACAATTGCCCGGTATGGAGGAGAAGAATTTGCAATAATACTGCCTGGTACAAATAAAAAAGCTTCATGTATCGTTGCAGAAAAATTACGCAAGCTTGTTGAAGATTATGATTTTCCTTTATCTGATCAATTACCTGAAAAAAAATTAACTATCAGTATCGGAATAGCCAATTTCCCTGATGATGTGGAAGATGAAAATAAACTAATTTTATCAGCTGACAGAGCATTGTATAAAGCTAAGAATAATGGTAGAAACAGATCTGAAACTATTAAATAAATCAGGATAATTATTGAATTTAAACACAAAAATTAAATTTAACAAGTTAACCTTTCTTCAAACCTGGGTGTTAACAATAATTTTTTTAGTGCTTGTTACTGTATTGTTTTTATTTTTATCCGATATAAAACTGATACATCTAGCCCGGAATCATTTGATTAAATTGTGTATCATACATTTAATTCTTTCATTTTTATTTACTTATTTGTGTTTATATGTTTTAAGCAGACCTTTAAATAAATTAATACTAAATTCTACAGAAATTGCCAGAGGAAATTTTCAAAATAATATTCCAACTACTGGGAATAAATATATGGACAGAATACAGAAAATGTTTAATTATATGGCAGTTGAGATGAAAAGGATTAAAAATATTAATTTATCAGGTATAATCAATTCAAAAAATAAAATTGAAGCAATTCTGCGTAATATCATTGACGGTGTAATTGTAACAGATACACAATACAGGATTTTAATGGTTAACACTGTTGCTGAAAATTTATTTAGGTTTACGGAAAAAAAAGCATTTAATAAAAATTTAAAAGAATTTATCAAAGTTAAGCAAATATTAAATCTATTTAAAAGAGTAAGAGACGGGAAACAGACTGATGAGATAACTTTTGATTTACGAGTTAAGAATGTTGCTACGAAAAAATATTTTCATGCTTCTGCTTCCAGAATTTATAATGAAGATAATGAATTTATTGGTATAGTTTCTGTAATAAGGGATATTACCAAAGAATATATAGCTGATAAAATGAAATCAGAACTTGTGACTATGGTGGCACATGAATTAAAATCCCCATTAACTTCAATTTATGGATTTAGTGATTTACTTCGTGATTTAAATGTTAGAAATTCTAAAGTAAAAGAATACTCAAATATTATTCTAAATGAAACCTCACGTTTGGTTAAACTGGTGAATAAATTTCTGGATCTTTCAAAACTTGAAGAGGGAAAAATTCAAGTTCAAATTCACCCCTTTAATATTGAACAACTTGTCGATAAAATTATTAATACCTATATGTCTTTCGCTCATAGTAAGAATATAGAAATAAATAAAATCTGCTCACCTGATATTTGTCTGGTGTATGGAGATCAGCAATTAATAGAACAAGTAATACAAAATTTGTTATCAAATGCAATCAAATACAGTCCTTCAGAGTCAGATATAAACATAAAATTACAGCAAAAAGACAATAGTATCAAAATTAGTGTTATTGATAATGGATATGGTATTCCGGAAGAATCGATTAATAAGATATTCAGAAAATTTTATCGTGTCAACAAAACTGAAGAATCTAGTGAAGATGGATCTGGATTAGGTCTTGCTTTAACCAAAGAGATTCTTGATCAGCATAATACCAAACTTAAAGTGAGCAGTAAATTAGGAACTGGTTCAGTTTTTTCTTTTACACTGCAATGTGCTGATTAGTTTTAAATCAACGTTAACTTTTTTGATGAGACAAAAATGAATGATTTTTTTATTGGTAAAAAATTTTTAGTTATTGAATCAAAAAATAGAATATCAAATCAGCTTAGAGAGATCCTTAAAAGCACAGATTCTAATATCATTACTATCACATCAGGTTTAGAAACCATTCAGCAGATACCGGATATAAATCCTGACATTATTATTTCAGATTATAATACTGATGATATTGTAGGCTCTAAGGTTTTTAAAAAATTCATACAAAGCAAAGCATTAGCTGAATATCATAATATTCCATTTATTATTATTTCAGAAAAGAAAATCCGATCAAAATATCAAAAAGAATTATTTAATCTAGGAATTAGAGGCTGGTTTAGTTATTTTTCTGATACAAGAAGGTTCAGAGAATGTTTAGAAAATCTCACAGTAGCTGATGAAACCGTTAGAAGAAACAAAGAACTTAGTCAGGAAATAAAACGTTCTGAATATAGGTATCGTGATCTTCTTGAAAATGCAAATGATTTTATTTTTACTCTTGACCAGGATGGAAAATTTGTTTACTTAAATAACCGTTTTAAACCATTAACTGGTTTTAAGAAGAAAGAATGGCTTCAACGTGATTTTTCAGAATTAATTGTAGAAAAAGATCGTAAAAGAGCTAAAAAAAATTACCAACTTGTACATCAGGGAAGGGCAAGAATATTTCAGGCTCAGATAATTAGTAATATTTCTGACTGTTATATACTTTCCTTTAATATAACACCAATTTTTGAGCACGGTTCTATTGTAGGTTCAATGGGAATTGCCCGGGATGTTACAGAACAAAAAAAGATGGAGAATGAAATTCTAGAATTGAAAAATTTCAATGAAAGTATTATTCAAAGTATGGAAGCAGGTCTTTTAACTGTTGATTTAAAAGGTTTTATAACCTCACTCAATACGGGAGCTGAAAGGATACTTGGATGGAAAACAAACGAAGTACTGGGTAAGAAAATAAAGTCTGTACTCATTCCTGAAGAAGTCGATATATTGCTTATGAGCTCAACAAAACCGGGTTCCTTGCCATATAGTCGGGAAACTCAATTAACTGTTAAATCTGGGGAAAAAATTTCTATTGGATTTACTACTACGGATCGTATTGATAATCAAAACAATAAAGTAGGAACAATAGTTTCATTTAGAGATATTTCTGAATTAAAACAAATGCAAAGTGAAGTGAAGAGAATGGAAAGACTGGCTTCTCTTGGAATATTGGCTTCAGGCATAGCTCATGAAATAAAAAATCCTCTTGCTGGAATAAAGAGTTTAAGTCAAACCTGTAAAGAAGAGTTTGAAGAAGGAGATTCAAGATTAGAGTATTTAACCCGGATTATTAATCAAGTAAACCGTTTAGATGAATTGTTGAAAGCAATTGTAGCTTTTGCACGACCAAAACCGCCGGACAGAAAATCCTATGATATAAAAAAAGTTATACATGAAGTAGTAAATCTGATAACTAAAAAGCTTAAAACTAATAATATTGAATATATAGAAGATATTGATGATAATCTTCCTATTGTAGTTATTGATCCTCAGCAGATTCAACAAGTATTTTTAAACTTAATTCTTAATGCCATTGATGCAGTAAGCAAAGACGGCTCTATTACAGTATCTGCAAAACCTGTAAAATTTACTACTCCGAAATTAATAAAGAAATCCGATAAATGGATAAAACAGGATTCATTTGTTAAGATCAATATCACTGATACCGGGAAAGGCATTCCTCAACAACAGCTGGAATCTATTTTTGATCCGTTTTTTACCACCAAATCAGATGGTCTGGGTATGGGTTTATCTATTGTGTATAGAATTATTGAAGATCATCACGGTGATATTGATGTCAACAGTAAACCTAATAAAGGAACTACTTTTACCATAACGTTACCTGAAGGAGATTTAGATGAGTAAACCAAATATATTGATAATTGAAGACAATGAAGATATGATTTTTACCTTAACGAAAACTTTAAAAAAACAGGGATACAATGTACATTCTTCAACTCAGGGTAAGAAAGGGTTATCAATTTTAAAAAATAAAATAATTGATCTTGTAATATTAGATATTAAACTCCCTGATATTAATGGAATAGATCTGTTAGTGAAAATAAAAGATATTGATCCGGATATTTTAGTATTGATGATGACAGCTATGACTGATGCCAAACCAGCTATTGAAGCTATGAAAAAGGGAGCTTATGATTACCTGGTTAAACCTTTTGAACTTGATGAACTGAAATTAAATGTTAAGAAAATATTAGAGACTCATAAGCTTAAAATGGAAGTAGATCGTTTGAGAAAAGAACATAAAGAGCATTTTCCGGAAAATGCAATATATGGTGACAGTGAATCAATTAAAAATGTACGGAATTTAATTAATATTGTTGCAAAAACCCCTAAAACATCTGTGCTGATTCTTGGTGAGAGCGGTACGGGTAAAGAACTTGTAGCTAATGCTATTCACTATTTAAGTGATAGAGCATCACAACCTTTCATAAAATTAAACTGCAGTGCTATTCCGGAAAATTTACTGGAAAGTGAATTATTTGGTCATGAAAAAGGTGCTTTCACAGATGCCCGAAGTACTAAAAAAGGACTCTTTGAGCTGGCCCATGGCGGTACAATATTTTTAGATGAAATCTCAAGTATGAAATTAACACTGCAACCAAAAATCTTAAGAGTTATAGAATCTCAAGTTTTTCGAAGAATCGGGGGAACTTCAGACATAAATATTGATGTTCGTGTAATTACTGCCTCAAATACAGATTTACGTGAACTTGTTAATCAAAAGAAGTTCAGAGATGATTTATATTACAGATTAAAGGTCTTAGAAATCAAATTACCTCCTTTAAGGGATAGGAAAGAAGATATTTTACTTTTAGCGAAATTTTATATTCAAATATATAACAAAGAATTTAACAAAAATATTCAAAAAATTGATAAAAATACTGAAAAAATTCTTATTAATTACTCCTGGCCCGGAAATGTCAGGGAATTAAAAAATGTAATTGAAAGAAGTATTATACTTTGTAATGAGGAAATGTTAACATCTGAATATCTCCCCATGGAGTTGCAGGAAGAAAAATCATCTGTATCAAGTCAGTCATTCGGAAAAGTTTCTTTACAAGAAATGGAAAAACAACATATTCTTCATATTTTAAAGACTACGAAAGGAAATAAATCAAAAGCATCCAGAATTTTAAATATATCCCGTTCAACCTTAAGAGAAAAATTGAAAAGTTATAAAATTTCAGATGATAATCTAAAGTAATTAATAAGTTTATAATGGTCAGAATCAAACCATATATTTCAATTCAATCAATATTAGTTATATATAGTATTGCTGATTATTTTCTATATCTTAAATAATTTTAATAAGTTAAAGAAATAATATTTATGGCATACTGTATCATAATTCGTGGTACAATATTTGCCGATAATATTAATAAAATAACTATATTCCAAGGTGAATAATGCAAAAAACAAATGAATATAAAAAAATTTTAATTGTCGATGATGAAGAAGATCTTACCTGGAGTATATCGCGAAGACTGTCCCGTGATAATGATAATATTGAAGTCTTGTGTGCAGATTCAGGTAAAAGTGCACTTGATATTCTTTCTAAAAATGAAATTGATCTTTTAATCACTGATCTGAGAATGCCTGAAATTGATGGATGGGAACTGTTAAGCAAGATAAAAAAAGAATATCCTCAAACGTTAGTAATAGTAATGACTGCTCATGGTTCAATTGAAGTAATTGATGCTTTGAATCGCTGGGGAAAAGCAGGATATATTGAAAAACCATTTGATATGAATGATCTCAGAAAATTAGTGTATG
>Ga0180433_10002340_pt1 | contig 29408 bp, 18 predicted proteins | sample SS_ome_8_FD_132980 | JGI IMG/M metagenome (GOLD analysis project Ga0180433, IMG submission 132980) | Hypersaline lake sediment archaeal communities from the Salton Sea, California, USA - SS_1_D_1 metaG | ecosystem: Environmental > Aquatic > Non-marine Saline and Alkaline > Hypersaline >... | reverse complement strand
TACAATTAATCCGTCAATATCCATTTCTAAAAGTTGGTCAGGAAATGCTTTAATATTAAAACCAGAAAATCCTTTAAATTACAGTACGAATTATGATATTATAATAGGGAAAAACGTACAAGATATAGCAGGTAATAATTTACAAGAATCTTTTCAATGGTCTTTTACTACTGCTTCACAGAATGCCTCTCCTATTATTAGTATTATTATACCCAATTCTGGCCAATATAAAGATCCACTATTTCTTTCGGCCACCTGTAATGATCCTGATGATGATAATATAACTAAAATAAAATATGAATATTCAATAACATCAAATTGGTTACCTATTCATATTGATGAAACGCCATCAAATGAATATGAGTGGAATTCTGGTTTGAATGAGCAATCTGTATTTCTTAGAGCAAAAGCTTATGATGGTACAGACTGGGGAAACTGGCATGAGAATCCGACATCAATTATGATAGATAACATTCCATCTCAATTCAGTAATTGGCAAACTAATCCTACTGATTTAAACTCAAATTATACAGGAAATTTTAATGTACAAGTAAAAATTACAGACGATCTCAGTGGGGTAGATCCTAGTACACCTCAATACCGCTATAAAATTGGTCCAGGAAATTACAATAGTTATACAAATATGACTAATTCTTCTGGAGATAACTGGAATTTTTCAATACCGGAGCCTACAGATGGATGGTCAGCACATGAAAATAAGACACTCTATTATCAAGTGAGATGTACAGATGAAGTAGGAAATCAGCAAGAAGAAGAAAAAAATGATTTAATTCAAGGTGCCTATTTCTTCTATGATGATTTCAATGATTTCAACGGGTGGAAACCTGGAAGTGATAATTGGGAGGGTTGTGCATGGACTGCAGAGGATGGTTGGGCAAAAATCGAATCTATGGGTACCAATCCTGATGGGCATATATATGCTAGATATATCCATGATTTACCCCAATCACTCTCACCTGAAACAGATTTCATTATTAAAGCACATATTAAATGTCAGGATGGTGATCCTTCTGGCGCGTCAAGCTGGCCATCAGTAGAATTATTGAGTGCTAATAATGAACTGGTCTTATATTTACGGTATAGTGATAGTCAAGCAAGGAGTGGATATGGTGGAATCGAGTTTGGGACTGGAACAGATAATGTTTATGATGGAGATCCGAGTGGTTATGGTACAGCATTCCCTGAAATAGATGCTATATTTGAACTACATCGTGAAGGGAATATATGGACTGCATATCTGGATGGATCACAATTGTCCAATCCTGTAGAGAGTAATTGTAACAGAACCGCAACAAAAGTCCGTATCTGGAATAATAAATACAAGTATTATAATTACCGTGATGCCTGGATTGATTTTATTTTAATCCAGACAGATCAGTACAACAATCAGTTGCCACAGTTAACTTGGACCAACGAGTCTGACTATTCTTCCGATGGTGTTAATCCAAATGAAGGATCTGAAATAACTGATTTTGAGTTTCGGGCAATGTATACTGATGCAGACGGTGATGCACCCAAATCCGGATATCCTAGGGTGCATATCAATAAAAGTGGCACCCCGATCAGCGGTAGCCCTTTTACTATGACAGAGGCAAATACAGAACCATACACCTCTGGCAGAATCTATACATATTCTGTAAGCAGCTTAACAGCTGGAAATGATTACACCTACCAATTTGAAGCATATGATATTAATAATAATCTGGCTGGAGGTGAAGCTGCTGCTGAACAGAATGGTCCAATAGTCAATGCATCCTCTGAACTATCTGGACATATAACCTCCAATTCTCAACCTGTGGTAAATGCTACAGTTCAGGCTTGGTCTTCTTATCCTGCTGGTGCCATATCAGCTGAATGTCAGACAGGCACAGATGGTGCATTCAGCTTTACAAGTCTTCCTGAAGGCACGTATGATATACGATGTTATAAAGCAGGATATTATCCGGTTGTATTTGAAGATGTTACTTGCCCCAGCACTGGAAATGATACCACACTGCAGCAAATAAATGAAATAACCATAACCAATACCTATTGCGACTTTTATGGAAGCCAGACAGTATTTAAGGGATATGCAGTTCAGCCCGGTGATGTGATCACTGCCAGAGATCCTGATGGGATTCTTTGCGGCACATTTCAGGTTACTGTACAAGGCTCCTATTCCATGCATGTATACGGAGATGATCCCACCACTGCTTCTGTAGATGAAGGAGCTGTTGAAAGTGATGCTATACAATTTTTTATCAATGATATTTCAGCCAGAATAACAACCGGCAGTGATGTGTGGACAGACAAAGGTTCAATCAATGCAGAACTGGAAGCACCTTCTCAGGGTATGACAGTAAACTTATATCCGAACTGGAATTTAATCAGTTTTAATGTCACTCCTGCTGATAATACAGTGGAAACTGTTATCGGGTCTTTATCCTGCAAAATAACCAATATTGCAGGCTACAGTGCTGGTGAAGGATTCAAGACCTGGGATATTGAGCGGCCCTCATATTTGAATGATTTAACCCAGCTCTCCGCAGGAAAGGGTTACTGGATACGGCTGGTTTCAGAACAAATGGAACCATGGGATATAAGCGGGCAGCGCTGTCAGCCTGATATGCCTTTATCCTTACTGACGAACTGGAATCTGATAGGATATCTGCCGAACGCTGAAGACGAACTCAGTCATGCCCTGACCTCTTTAAACGATGCCTATGTGTTAATAAGCGGTTTTGAACCAGGAAGCGAAGGTGGCTTCAGAACCTGGGACAGAGTACGGCCCTCTTATCTCAATGACCTTCAAACCTTAAAAACAGGCTATGGATACTGGATAAAGATGAACAGTGCACAAACATTAACCTATCCACTCACCGTATCCCAAAGTACAAATATATTAGCCAAAGGCATGAGTTCATCAGACGGTACTGCCCAGCAATCATCTCTTCCTGTAGTACATACTCGCTACTTTTGTGATGTATGGACTTCGGAACAATCTCTGCTTTCAAAAAATGATAGAGTGACAATCAGAGGAAAAGACGGGTCCGTTTATGGCCAAGGACAAGTGGTGGACAAGGGAAGTTTTCTCATTCATGTCGCTGGTGATGATCCGGCAACTGCAGAGAAAGAAGGTGCACAGGAAGGGGAAACATTATCCGTTTATGTGAATGATAAAAAATGCACTTCTGCTCAGCCAGTATACTGGTCTGATAAAAACTCTATTAACATCAACATACTTGATATAGAATCAAAGAGTTTAAAACCTAGTGCCTTCACACTCACTCAGAACTATCCCAATCCTTTTAATCCTGAAACCTCCATCCAGTTTAAGGCACCACAGCAGGCGATGGTAAAAATAAGCATATTTAATCTGAAGGGAGAAATGGTAAAAACTCTTTTTGCCGGCGAAGTACAACAAGGCACTCATCGAATCACATGGTATGGTGATGATAAAATAGGGAATAAAGTAGGATCAGGAATTTACGTGATAGTTCTGATAAGCGGAGAAACCAGAATTACCAGAAAAATAACACTATTAAGATAGAAAGGAAAGAAACATGCAGAAAAAACTAACATTGAAAATAGTATATTTTATTTTGACTGTAGTAATATTTTTTGTTATATCAGAAACTGTCTATTCACAAGCCACAAACTGTGATTTCTGGGGAACAGCAACATATAACGGAAATAATGTGGAAGATGGAGATGTGATCAAAGCTTATGATCCTCAGGGAGTGCATTGTGGAACTGCCTACTATGTTTCCGATGGTAACTATGGAATTCATGTCAGTGGGGATGATCCCAGTACTTCTGATACTGATGAAGGCGCCACAGAAGGTGATGCTATAACCTTTAAAATAAACGGAAAGACAGCAAGTATTGTCAGCGGCAGCAATACCTGGACCAATAACGGATCAGTGGAATGTAATTTAAGTTATACAGCGCCGAGTCATAATATAACTATACAAACCAATCCTTCTGGACTGAATTTTACTGTTGATGGAATTGCTTACTCCGGTTCGCAAGTATTTTCATGGACCCAGGGAAGCTCACATGATATCTCAGTAACTTCACCTCAAAGCGGAGGTACTGGTACCAGATATATATATTCTTCCTGGAGTGACGGCGGTGCACAGAGTCACAGTTATACTGTCGGCAGTTCAGATGAAACAGTGACTGCGAATTTTACCACCCAGTACTACTTAACCGTAACCTCATCCTATGGATCACCAACTGGTTCCGGATGGTATAATCAAGAAGTCTCAGCTGATTTTTCAGTTACTTCTCCGGATATACAGGGTGATACCCGCTATGTATTTCTGAACTGGAGTGGTGATTGTTCCAGTTCTAACCCCTTTGAATCACTCCTCATGGACGAACCCAAGACAGTGACTGCAAATTGGAAAACCCAATATTACCTCACGGTCAACTCATCTCACGGGAATCCCCAGGGCGCTGGATGGTATGATCCCGGAGATAATGCTGAATTCTCAGTCACCTCACCTGATGTACAGGGAAATACACGCTACATTTTCAATAACTGGTCTGACGACTTTTCAGGCACCAGTACCTCCGGGTCTGTAACCATGAATGCGGGGAAAACCGTTACTGCCAATTGGACCACTCAGTATTATCTGAGCACTGCTGAAAATCCGGATGCAGGCGGTGATATCACACCGATTCCTCCTGGCACCTGGTATAATGCAGGAGCAAATGCTTCACTGACTGTAACTGTCAGTGAAGGATATGGCTGGCTCGGATGGTCAGGTGATCTTTCCGGAACTGACATGTCCCCTAATATCACTATGAACAGACCCAAAAGTGTAACCGCAAATTTCGGGAAAGAAGTCAATATAACCTTTACAACCAATCCGACAGGGTTAAAATACTCTGTAGATGGAGCAGTATACAACAGCGAAAAAACGTTTACTTGGATAGAAACCAATACCTATACCATTACTGCTCAGTCACTGCAAAATGCTGGTAGTGGTGCCAGATATGTCTATAATTACTGGAGTGACGGTGGAAATCGCAGTCACACCTACACTGTACCCGGCTCTGATAAAACCGTGACTGCTCACTATAGAAAGCAGTATACATTAACAGTCAATTCTGTACATGGCAATCCCCAAGGTGCGGGCTGGTATAATGAAAATACGTCTGCTGATTTCTCAGTCACCACACCTGATGCACAAGGTGATACCCGCTATGTCTTTCTGTACTGGAGCGGTGATTATTCCGATACGAATCCTTCTGGATCAATCACCATGAATACACCTAAGTCTGTAACTGCTCACTGGAAAACTCAATATCTGTTAACAGTCAACTCTTCCCACGGCAACCCGCAGGGTGCTGGCTGGTATGATAACGGAGATACTGCTGAATTCTCTGTTACCTCCCCTGATGAACAAGGAACTACTCGATATGTCTTCGATTCCTGGGCAGGTGATTGTTCAGGAACAAACCCTGAAGGTTCTGTCACTATGGATGCCGGCAAAAATGTTACTGCGCTATGGATTACCCAATTCTACCTGACAATAGCTGCAAACCCGGATGTCGGCGGAAATATTATAGTTGATCCTGCAGGATATTGGTATGACAAAGGATTGACGGTGAGTATAACAGCACAACCGGATACCGGAAACGGTTATCAGTTTACTGAATGGTCCTGTGATCTCTCCGGATCAGAAAATCCGGTAGATATTGCAATGGATACTGCAAAAAATGTAATAGCCAATTTTGAATTACGAGATACAAAGGTATCAGATAATGATATACATATAGTTACTAACTTTACCTTATTACAAAACCACCCCAACCCCTTTAATCCGGAAACTGAAATCACTTATTCGTTACCAAAATCCGCACATGTTACACTCACAGTATACAACATGATCGGTCAGCCGGTTCGTACTCTAATTGATACTAATATGCCGGCTGGTACTCATCAGGTTATCTGGGATGCGAAAAACAATGCAGATCAATCTGTTCCCAGTGGAATTTATGTTTATATACTGAAGAGTGGTTCATATACAGAAATGAAAAAAGCACTATTGATGAAATAAACAACACTTCAGGCTAGCAGAAGGTAACCTTTTTTACCCTCTCCCCTAAAAAAAGGTTGCCTTCTTCTTTTAAAACCACCCGCTCTCCATCAACATAGGAATCAATCCATCACCGAATCCGAAAGGAACCGGAGTAAAGGAGAGAACAAACACTACCAGAACGATTATTCCCAAAATTTTTCTCTTTCTGTCAAGAGGAATATAATCATTCATGGTGGGAGGATGTTTTCTGAAAATTGCTAAAAGTACTAACACCAGAAACCATCCCACAAAAAAAAACAAACATACAACAAGTAAAACAGAATAGAAAAACAGGGAAAACAGCTTACTTTTTTTCCTGAAAAGAGAATAAATCACATGTCCTCCGTCAAGCTGCCCGATAGGAAGCAGATTCAGTGCAGTGACCAAAAGACCCACCCATCCTGCATAGGCAAGAGGATGGAGCAGTACATCCTGTCCCTGAGGAATGTATCCCAGAACAGCTCTGGACAGAAGACTGAAAAGCAGTGAATCTCCCAGAGTAATGGTATTTTCACCCAGACTGGAAACAGTAACAACCTGGGACATTTTCAAACCGATCACAATAGATGGAATGATCATCACCAGACCGGCAATAGGTCCGGCTGCGCCGATATCAAAGAGAGCTTTGCGGTTGGGTATCCTCCCTCCCATCTTTATCACTGCCCCCATGGTGCCGAAAGGTGGTAACGGCAGGGGAATAAAATAAGGAAGAGTAGCAGACACGCCATATCGTTTTGCGGTAAGGAAGTGTCCCATTTCATGAGTGAGCAGAATAATCATTATAGCTCCTGAATACCACAATGCTCCTATAACCCCTTCGGAAAGACCGACAAAAAATGTGGTGCCAATAGTTAATACAAACAGTAAAATATGTATAAAATATTTCTTCTTATTTCTTTTTTTGATAATGTGAGTTTCCGGATCTCTCATCTGTTCTCCTTAAAGTGTCAATATATGATTATTAACATACAAATGATTATGTGTTGTTTTTAGAAATGAAAAGATAGACCAAGAAATAAGGAAAAAAGGAGAATGGAATATGGAAGATGGAGGAGACATTATGTAACACTCCATCGTATTCTTTCTCTCAACCCATAGACCGCGGACAGCGAACTGCAAATTGTTACGCGGTCAGCGGTCAGCCGTCTGCGGACTTCTCTGACCTCTGTTCTCTCATTTCTGAACGGACACTTTCTTACGTTCTCATGTTCTTACGTTCTAACCTTCTGTTTTATCCTTTATCCTTTATCCTTATTACTTTTGTCTTTATCCTTTTTCCTTTATTTTTTATTCTTTAGTCTTTTATTCTTTTTTCTTTTTTCTTCAATCACCACTCTCTCCCCTACTCTAAGACCATACTGCTTCTGTGCATTACCTTGATTGACTGAGATCTCCATCGTTCCACTGCTTCCTAACAATGCAAGGACATCCCCCTTACTGACTTCAGAATAGTTCGACTTAATTTCCGATAAAACCAGGTTTTTAATTCGTATCTGAATTTCCTTTTTACTTCCCAGTAATTCCGAACTGATATTTGTGATACAATTACCAAAAGAATCAATATATATCACCTGTCCTGTAATTTTATTTTCTTTCCTGACCGCTTTGGTGATCTCCGGTTTATGGTAATTACTGATCTCTTCTCCTAAATCAGTAATATGAAGTCCAAGAGAAAGATGAGATGCAATAGGTGCAAAAATATCCCGGCCATGAAAAGTAGGACTTACATTATTTAAAAAATATTTTCTATTGTTCACTTCAATTACTCTGTAATCAGCATAATCTTCAAAAATATATTTCAGAACTCCGTTATCAGGAGCTAAAAAAATATAATCCCCGGAGTCAACAGCAATAATACGTCTTGCACTGCCAACCCCCGGATCCACTACCACAACATGAATTGTACCTTCAGGATAATAATGATACACCTGTTTGAGTATAAATGCTCCCTCTTCGATATTCTGAGGAGATACAGTATGACTGATATCTACTATCTGTATATCAGGATTAATATTCACTATTACACCTTTCATGGAACCGACATAATAACCAGCATCACCAAAATCAGTAAGTAATGTAATCATAATACAGTATTCCTCTCGTAATTCTACTGTAAATAAAATAACAAAATTTTTATAAAATGAAAATTATTTGATGACGATATCCGAGATTCGCAGAGGATAGAAATCAACAATAATAGAATATAACAATGCAAATCATATAAAAAAAAGCAAAAAAAATTTACTTAACATAAAATTTCTATATGAAACATTGATATTGATAATGACATTTGTTGATAATTTTTTAAAACTCAGCGTCCTTAGCGAACTTTGCGTTAATCGTTGAGAATTAATATATCCCGATAATATAAAAAAATAACCTGAGATTTATCTTCTTAAGATCATTTTTCTCATTTCAGCATAATCATTAACTTCCATCTGTAACAAATAAATCCCACTGGGCAGGTTTTTCCCCTCAAAATCAGTACCATTCCATTCAACACTGTGAAACCCTTCATTCTGCCGTTCAGCAACCAACTCTCTTATAAATCTGCCCAGTAAATCATATACCCTTATACTGACAAAACATTCCTCTGCCAGGTAATATTTTATGGATGTATTGGGATTAAAGGGATTAGGATAATTTTGCCTTAACTTCCATGTATGTTTTGATGATGCATCCTGTACCCATTCAGTGACATCTGAAGAAGAAATATTACAAAATGTAATATACCCGGTTGAATTAGTTTGCACACTCACCTGACTGTCACTGAAACTTATGACTGATAGTTTTTGCCAATTATTAAAATCATACAGATAAACAGGTAATTGATCAACTCCTGTCACCTCAGCACGATATAATAAATTCTCATCACAGGGCAGGGAAACTGTAAACTTTTTATTTAATTTCAATCCGGGAGGTCCCAGATAATAATACTTACCTATTGCTGCTGCCGAATCAGGCAGCTGAGGAATTGAATCAGTTTCTCCAATAGTAAAATATAGAGTGTCTTTTATTGCATCTGCTGGAAAATCAACCTCAACTCCGATGGTATCAAAGGATATGCTTGTCTGATCTCCTGGATAAATAATTTCTTCATATGAATTGATTATTCTGCTGTTTCCTGTTATAAATGTATACATAGTATCTACTTTATTAAAAACTGAATCCTGACATTGAATATGCATTAAAACATTCCCCTCCTGAAGAATACTGTCCGGTGTATAGTGGAACAAAAAATTCCTTCCCATTTTAGTAATATTGGACTGACTGTATTCAATATCAGTATTATTAATAGAGAGCTTAAGTGAGCCGATATCTGTTCCAAAACCCGAATGGGAATCACCAATTTTAAACTGAATCAGATTGTTAACCGGTACTGACCGTGTATACGGAAAGGGAAAACAGTAAAATATTTTTGGTGGTAAATAATCCTCATTTTCCAGTAAAAATGTTATATAACCAGTAGAATTTGTTTTTACAATAACATGATCATCAGTATAATTTTCAATCGATAATTTTTCCCAATTATTAAAATTATACAAATAAACCGGCAGCTGATCAATATACCTTATGCCAGCCTTATTCAGAATACTCTCATCATAGGGTAAAGACACAGTAATTTTCTTATTTAACTGCAACCCGGGTGGACCAGTATAATAATATTTTGCGATAGCCAGGGTTGAATCCGGCAAAGGAGGGATAGAATCGGTCTCTCCGATAATAAAATAGAGTGTATCCCCGACAGCACCTGTAGGGAAATAAACCTCTACTCCATTTTCCTCATTAACTAAAGTACCGCCATCCGGATTGATTATATTTTCACATGAATGTATTATTTTCCCTTTTCCGGATAAAAAAGTAAAAGTTGTATCCAGATAATTAATTACTGAATCTTTACATTGAACATTAACAGATATCCAACTGTTTTGTTGTATCTCATCAGGTATATAATTGAACAGAAAATTCTTACCAATCTTTGAAATGTCAGACTGGTTGTACTTGATTCTATTACTGTTAATGAACAATTTAAGGGAAGTAGTATCAATACCTGAACCTGATTCAGGATCTCCAATTTTAAACCGGATAGCACTGTTTAACGGTACATATCTTTTCCCGGGAAATGGATAAAAATAGCTGAGTTCTGGAGGGAGAAAGTCAGTATTCTCCAGTAAAACAATATTTTTTAGAGTATCATCTTTCCAGCCGACTGAGGGAATTTCTGAGATCATGATTTCACTGTGACCGAGTGTATTATCTCTGTAAAAAAAAGTTATTGAAGAACTGCCGGAATCTATACTGACCTGGGTGACAGGATCCCATGAAACCGAGTCAACAGAAAACTCTCCTGTTGAAGATGTTGTCTGCAGAGAAAAAATATAGTCATAGTTTAAGATAATATTTTCTCCTGATGTATTCTGTATATCAACTGTGAGCGTATCAGATATTATCCCCTGCTCTATTACCTGCTCACTGGGAGTAAAAACAAGCTGTTTAGTGGTATCCATGATTGTAAATTCATGTTCAGTAGTATCCGAAAAATATCCGTCTTCATGTTTAACGTTAATAAGGCAATGCGGAGAAGGCGGTTCATCGACTCTCCAGGTAACTGAAGTGTCATTAATTACCTGAGAAAACAATGGTTTCCAGGTTGTACCACTGTCCCTTGATATTTCAAGGTTTACTCCGTAATGACCACTGGGTATACTCCATTGAACAGTCACCAGAGAATCCAGATGGAACGTTTCTCCTCCCTGAGGATGCAGTAACGTAACTTTCTGACCAGTAGTAAACATATTATCAGGAGTTTTAACAAGTTTGTTCTTTTGATTTCGGCAATTAATTTTATAATGATATTTCGTATCAGGCTCCAGATCAGAAAGCTCAACCTCATGTTTGGTCACATAAGAATTATTAACTATACTCCCTTCATTATATTCCTCAGTAAATCCGTAATGAACAGAGGAATTGCAGGGTTCATCCGTATACCAGGATATTACCACACTTAAGGGTGTTATATCTTTTATCTGAACATTAAATATACTGGAGCTGCCGCCCTTAGTATAACTTCCGGGTGAATAATAATTCCAGCTCTGTTTTAACTGTGAATACAAAGGATCACGCCATTTATTGGTTACAAATTTCTTTGAACTATTTTCATTTACATATATTTTTATCCGATAGTCACTATTACTGACATCGCATATAATTATTTCTTCTCTGTTATCTCCGGTTACATCTGCTACATAAAGCATATAAGCCTGAGTTTGAGGATCATGATCAAACGTTGACCAAAAAACTTCTCCGCTAACAGCATCGAGTATTATCACATTTCCGCCAGGAATACCGTTGAGATGAGTGTGCCTTGCCATCCCAGCAATATTTTCTTTATCAGCTCCAGCCCAGTCAATTGTCCATACTTCCTCTATTCCTTCTTTATTACCAGCAGGATTGAAATCAGCAGGTAAAACATCTTCCATAGCATAATCAGCAATTTGATTTCCTATAGCATCATATACCCAGGGATGCTGACTCAGGGATCCATTATTCTTGGGAAGCCGTGACCGGTTCCATACCTCAGCATAATCAAGATCATTATCAAAATTACCTGCACAAACATTTTGTGGTTCACGATCTCCCCCTTCATAGAGCTCAGTCATTTTTCTCCAGATTATCGAATCTTTTGAGAACATCACTGTATGATATGATTCAGCTCCGATATTATCCTCTTCAGATATCACCCATTCCAGCCCCGGGATATCTGATCTGAAATCCCCAACTGAAATAGCATCAATATGATCTATATAGTCACTTCCGGCTTTACTGTCTTTGTCAACCCATCTCTTCCAGAAATGTTCATAATCTCCCGGATCAATGATATCCAGATTACCATTATTATAATCAATTACATTGCCGCCAATAATTTCATCAATGCCATCCAGATCTATATCAGCACACACAGGACCTCCGTGACGCTGGCCGAAATATCCCTCATAAATGCCATCCAATATATTATCATTCTGCTGCAAGCGCCATATTTCCTCTCCTGACTCCAGGTTCAGAACAATAAGAGTACGATTAATACTCCTCCAGTATTTACTGATATCCGGTCTTCCGTTGGTCTGAATTATCACATCTCTCTTTTTCTGAGGTGAACCGGCATACCTCTGATTAACCAGCACCATATTAGCTGCAAACTGAGTAGTATCATCAACAGATATTGTCAGCATATTTTCTATTGTACCGGTCTCACCATCATATATAAGAATCTCATTATGTGCATTTAATGCAACTATTTCAACTTTCCCGTCTCCATCAACATCTGCAGCGCCACTTTTATTCCCCCCGTTGACTTCGAATGAATCGATCATAGAAATTTCTTTATCCCATAAAAGAGAACCATAATGATCATAGACATAGAGATTACTCATTGAACGAAAAATAAAATCCGGATTATTATCCCCGTTAACATCATAGACAAAAAAACAACCATCTTCAGGACATTCTTCGATTGAAAAAATAAAAGGGTTGGCATTATATTGAGGATATGAATAACTGCTGAAAAGCAATAAAAACAAAAAATATAAAAAAAGTATCTTGTTCTTTTTCATGTTCTTTATGGGAAATTAAGTATCAAACAACTCATAATATCTTTATATAATAGTTATAATAAATAATAATTTATTTACTGTATCTGTATTGTATATACTAATTAATTTTTTCAAAAAAAACAAATAAAAAATTAAATACTTCAAAACTAACCTTAAAAATTTTATGCTGCAGATTATGTATCCTAGAGTGATAGCACTCATTATTATCACTGTTGTTGCACTATTTGTCTTATATTGATTTATTTCGAGATAGGATATAAAATTAACTACTCAAAAAAAAGGATCAGAATATATTTCTGATCCTTAATTAATAATACACTAATGGTACAGTTTAAAGTCGTGCCCGGGACTAAAATAAACAGCCGTCGCTGCAGTGTGCAACTCTGGGAATCATAAATCTTTTCATATACCTATCTCCTGTCAATATTTTGTTCATATTTCAACTACAATAGTTAAACTCTTTTAATTACAGTTTGTTCCCATAGCAATAAAAAAATAACAATGCGATGAAAAGTAAGTACCTTTCCCTATAATTACTCACCCACTGCATCCCAGCAGTAAGTACAGAGTTTGTCTTTGGGTAAACCGATGGCTTTCACCAGATCTTCTAATTTTTGATACTTTAAAGAAGTGAGTTTAAGTCTGTTCCGGATAGTTTCTATCATATTTATATATTTATCAGAAGACGGATCAGCATATTCATCCAGAAATCTATTCTCATCTCCTTCCAGCTTTTTTATAGCTTTTCTGGTGGCCAGGTCAAGAACTGAACGGGAACGGGAAAAATTCAAATATTTACAACCATATGTCAGAGGAGGACAGGCAGGCCGCATATGAACTTCTTTTGCACCATAATCAAAAACACGCTGAATAATATCTTGCAGCTGGGTACCACGCACAATTGAATCTTCACAAAATAACAGGCGGTTTCCTTCAATAAGCTCCCGGATAGGGATCAACTTCATTTTAGCTACCAATTCTCTTATCTGCTGATCCTGAGGCATAAAACTTCTGGGCCAGGTAGGAGTATATTTGACAAAAGGGCGTCTGTAACGGATTTTTGCTTCATTAGCATACCCGATAGCATAAGCTGTCCCTGAATCGGGAATACCTGCAACCATATCAATAACTCTGTTTTCGTTTCGAGCCAGAAAAGCACCACATCTGTTTCTGACATCTTCAACATTTATTCCCTCATATGAAGAAGAAGGAAAACCATAATACACCCAGAGAAAAGCACATATTCTCATCTGATCACCTGGTTTTTTCATCTGTTCATAACCTTCTGCGGTTATACGGACGATCTCACCAGGCCCCAAATATTTCTCAATCTCATAGTTAAGATTAGGAAAAGCTGAAGTTTCAAAAGTAGCTGCATGAGCTCCATCCTTTGATCCAATAACAATAGGGGTACGCCCCAGTCTGTCCCTGCCGGCATACATTCCTTCCGGTGTAAGGAGTAACACAGAACAGGATCCTTCAACTGATTCCTGAACTTCCTGTATTCCTTCTGTAAAACTATTCTCCTGAGCAATAATTGTGGCTACAAGTTCAGTGGGATTGACACTCTGATCCGTCATCTCAGAAAAATGTGTTATCCTGTTTTTAAAAGCTCTTTGTACTAATTCATCAATATTCTGAATTACTCCCACCATTGCAATCGCGAATGTCCCCAGATGAGAATGTACCAGTATTGGCTGATCTTCGTAATCACTGATTATTCCTATTCCCTGATTGCCTTTCATAGTGCAGATTTCATCATCAAACTTGGAGCGAAACTGAGAATTTGAAATGTCATGAATATTTCTGATAAAGCCTTCAGCATTTCTGACTGCTATACCTCCCCGCTGCGTCCCCAGATGTGAATGATAATCGGTTCCAAAAAACACCTCCCTTACACAATCTGTCTTGGATACCACACCAAAATAACCACTCATGAAAAAACTCCTCTATCAATTAAAAATGTTTTATGTATTTTAAAATGTTCACAACAGATGGAGATTTATTATAATAAATATTAAAATAAATTGCAAATATTAAGTAAGAAAATATGGTATATTCAATTTTTTTAGATTTAATAATAAAAGCCACTCACACAATCTAGACTGATGAAATTTTTAGAGGAAAGAAATTTTCATGAAAAAGCTGTTTAATTATCATAAAAAATTATTATATTATACTGTATCCGGTCAGCTGTGCAATAGGAATTTTAATAAATTATATTAATCCTTATTGTGATATTGAAACCTGAAAAACGGAGAAAATATGGATATCGAAATTATAACTGTCCTTGCAATTTTAATAATTACCATTATTCTATTAATTTTTGAAATATTCCGTATTGATCTGATTGCAATTCTCTGCCTGCTGACACTCGTATGGACTGATATCCTTGAACCCCTGGAAGCATTATCCGGTTTTTCCAGCAATGCAGTCATTGCTATGATATCCGTCATGATTATGGGCAATGGTATTGCAAGAACTGGCATTATGGATTCATTTTCAAAATTTATTCTCCGTCTGGTTAACAAAAGTAAATCTAAACTCATAAGTTTGGTTTCCGTTGCAGTAGGATTGCTTTCAGCTTTTATGCAGAACATAGGTGCTGCAGCACTGTTTCTGCCTGCAGTATTAAAAATATCAAAGCGTGAACGCATTCCGGCTTCGGAGCTGATAATGCCTCTTGGGTTTGCTGCTATCCTGGGAGGTACATTAACCATGATTGCATCAGGACCTTTGATACTTTTAAATGATCTTCTTCGCAATGCTGGTTTACAGCCATTCGGCCTGTTTGATGTTACACCTGTCGGTTTAGCCTTGTTAGCGAGTGGTATTGTATATTTTTTCTTTTTCGGTAAATTTTTGCTTCCTCACCATAAACCAGGAAAAGAAAAAATATCTGAACAAAAAAAACTTATTGATACCTGGCATCTTCCTTTCACTATTCATCGCTATGCAATACCGGAGCACAGCAATCTGATCGATAAAACACCTGAAAATTCAGGCCTGTGGGATCAATATACTCTCCATATTTTAGCAGTTTCCAAAACAGAACAGATCGAGTATGCTCCCTGGCGAAATACCCGGTTTAAATCAGGTCAGGAAATTGCCCTGCTGGGAGACAGCAACAATATCAAACGTTTTGCAACTGATTATCAGCTCCGGTTCAGAAATCTACTCAATGATTTCGACAATCTGCATGATCCTTCTGCTGCAGGATTTGTGGAAATCATTATTCCTCCGCATTCCTCTTTAGTAGGCAGTACCATACGTCAGTTATCATTCCGTAAAAATTATGCTGTGGAACCGGTTCTGTTCTTCAGCAGGGATAAACAGATAAGAGGTGATTTCTCAGACAGGAAAATAAAAGCTGGTGATACACTCATTGTACACGGTTTATGGGATAATATGCAGAGATTGCAGAAAAGCAGCGATTTTGTGGTTATCACCCCATTTAAAGCAGAAAAGAAAAAAACAAGTAAAACCTGGTTAGCTGTCTCTTGCTTTGCTGCTGCTATTGGGCTTACCATAGCTGGATTTCCTATATCCATTTCTCTTTTTACAGGAGCAGTAACAATGATAGTAACAGGAGTCATCCATATTGAGGAGGCATATAAATCTGTCGAATGGAAAGTTGTGTTTCTTATAGCGGGTCTGATACCTCTGGGAATTGCAATGCAGAAAACCGGAACAGCTGCCTTTCTTGCTGAAAAACTCATGAATATTGTTCAGGGCAGGCATCTTATCTTAATCCTGCTGACTATTAGTTTACTCTCAACCATATTTTCTCTTTTCATGTCCAATGTGGCTTCCACAGTTGTCCTTGCTCCTCTGGTGATGAATATAGCAAAAATCAGTAATATAGATCCTCGTCCCCTGGTACTGCTGGTAGCAGTCTGTGCTGCCAATTCTTTTATACTTCCTACTCATCAGGTTAATGCCATGTTGATTACTCCGGGAGGATACAGAAATCGGGATTATTTTAAAGCAGGAGGGGGAATGACAATCCTCTTTTTGGCTGTTGTGATCGCCGTATTTTACTTTATATTAATAAATTAATTTTAAATACATGGAGGTTCAGATGTTACTCAAACATTATTTTATTGGTAAAATTGCTCACAGTTCCTATATTCTTGCAGGTAAGGAGATCTGTGCTGTAATTGATCCGAGACGCGACATTGATTTTTATATCGATGAAGCCAGAAATATGGGAGTAAATATTACTCATATTCTGGAAACTCATCTCCATGCAGACTTTATCTCCGGACATATGGATCTGGCTAAACGGACCGGAGCAAAAATTTATGCTCCTAAATCTGCTCAATGTGAATTTGAACATATCGCCTTATCTGAAGGCGATACCATTGATTTGGAGGATATGGAACTTACAGTTCTGGAGACACCAGGACACACCCCTGAACACATCAGCTATGTAGTGGCGGACCGATCCCGGGGTGATGGTCCTCTGGGAGTTTTTGTCGGTGACACTCTTTTTGTTGGTGATGTGGGACGTCCGGACCTGTTCCCAAAAAGGGCAAAAGAACTTGCAGAGAAATTATATCACAGTTTGCATGAAAAACTTTTAGCTCTTCCCGACTACTGTGAAGTCTATCCGGCTCACGGTGCTGGTTCTTTATGCGGACGAGCTATGGGCGCCAAATGGCGTACCACAATTGGATATGAACGGAAATATAATCCTGCTCTGCAAATTAAAGATAAAGCTGAATTTATCACCTCCCTGACTTCCAATATGCCCCCGGCCCCTGATCATTTCAGCCGCTGCAGTGATATTAACCGTAAAGGACCTGCACTGGTATCTGATCTGCCGGTTCTGGCTGAACTTGCTCCTGAACAATTTCAGGAAAGCATGAAAGATCCCAACATTATTGTTCTTGATGCCCGCAGTTATGATGCCTTTGGCAGCCAGCACGTTCCGGGTGCCTGGCATATTGATTTTGGCGGTAATTTCCCTACTTTTGCAGGTTGGGTGTTGCCGACTGATAAGGATATCCTCATAGTAGCAACTGATTATGAACAAGCTGTACAGGCTAATATATGGGCACGACGGGTAGGAGTGGACCGAATTACAGGTTATCTGGACGGCGGTATGTTTGCCTGGGCCGTAGCCGGTCTGCGTACTAATGATGTCCATCAGATCTCTGCTGAAGACCTGCATGAAATGGCTACAGGATCTTCCAATTTTGTCCTGCTCGATGTACGTGCACCTAAAGAATATGAAGACAATCATATTGAAGGTGCTGTAAACATACCTGCACCGGATTTACGAACAAGATTTAAAGAACTGGATGCAGATAAGCCTACAATACTTATCTGCAGTACAGGACATCGATCCAGCCTGGGTGGAAGTATTCTGAGACAGCATGGATTTAAGGAAATATATAATGTGGCCGGCGGTATGACAGGGTACAGTGCAGCTGGACACACCAAACGCTGTAAAGTGTGTGAAAACCCCCACGGTTCCCGGTATTTTACAAATTATCTTCAATCAGATAAACACTGGAAAGTTCATAAATAACAGGAGGATATAATGAATTGGTTTACAGAAATTAGCTGGTCTCCCTATGCTGTAGGCATAGGTATCGGTATATTAAGCTGGTTTACATTTTTAATATCCAAAAAACCTATCGGCTGTTCGACTGCTTTTGCCCGTACCAGCGGTATGCTTGAAAAACTTTTCAAAGGAAAGAAAGTTGAACAAAAACTCTACTATCAGGAATTCAAGCCAGTCATAGACTGGGAGTGGATGCTGGTTTTGGGTGTTATTATCGGCTCTCTTGTTTCTTCTCTTCTGTCAGGTGATTTCCAATGGCAATGGGTACCATCCCGGTGGTTAGCTGCATTTGGCTCTGAACCGGTTACCCGGATTATTGTAGCAGTTCTGGGAGGAATATGTCTCGGCTTCGGTGCCCGCTGGACAGGCGGCTGCACCAGCGGTCATGGGATAAGCGGTACTTTGCAGCTTGCAGTATCCAGCTGGATATCTGCTGTTTGCTTTTTTATCGGAGGTATTGCTGCTGCTTTCTTACTGTATAACCTTATAGCATAACAAGGAGTTATTATGAATAAACAAAAAAAATCTGACAGATCGTCCCTTGTCTGGGGATTATTTTTTGGTTTTATCTTTGGATTTCTGCTTCAAAAAGGCGGAGTAACCAAGTATAATGTCATAATCGGTCAACTGCTTTTGGAAGATTTCACAGTGTTAAAAATTATGCTCACTGCAGCTGTTACCGGAATGCTTGGGATCTATTTTATGAAAACTCTGGGGTGGGTGAAATTACATCCCAAACCTGGTTCAATAGGTATGAGTGTTATCGGCGGGCTGATTTTTGGTGTCGGTTTTGCAGTACTGGGCTACTGTCCCGGAACCATTGCCGGAGCTGTTGGGAACGGATTCCTGGATGCATTAGTGGGAGGATTAATCGGTATTATTATTGGTACAGGACTCTACGCTTCACTATATCCTAAGGTCAGAAATAGTATACTTAAAAAAGGAGAATTCGGCACCATAACCTTACCAGAACTGTTTAAACTGAATGATTGGGTTATTGTGATCCCTGCAGCTTTAATAATTATTGTGATCCTGTACTGGCTTGAATCTGCCGGTTTATAAATCTGAGGATAAACTGGAGATATATTAATGAAAGAAATTTTATATTTGGTATCATCAGTCATAGGAGTTGTGGGGGTTGCAGTTATTGTCTGGGGAGTTATATTGATCACTTTCAGGCTGCTGAAGCTGGAGATCAAACGGTTTAAATATATATCTATTTATCGGGAACGTGAAACCCTGCGCCATCAATTAGGGTCTTATCTCCTTCTCGGACTGGAATTTCTGATAGCAGCAGATGTAATTCGTACTATTACTCATCCTACTCTTAATGATATGGCAGTTTTAGGCTCTATTGTTATTATCAGAACTGTGATCAGCTACTTTCTGGAACGGGAAGTGGCTGAATTTAATCCCCCTGGAAATAGAAAATAAAATATTGATGATTATATAATCATGTAACCTGTATCAAAATATTATCAATAAGACGGGTTTTCCCCACAAATACTGCCAGAGCTATAAGAGCTCTGTCTCTGATATATTCCAGGGGTTCAAGGGTCTGAGGATCAACAATACTGATGTAATCGATGCGGTTATTCTTTTTAGAGGAAATTTCATTTTCTATAAATTTAGATAGAATTTCAATTCTTCTCTCTCCCTGATGTACCATTTCTTCAGCTTTTAAAAGTGATCTGTTAAGAGAAAGAGCATCGTTACGTTCATCTTCAGATAAATAGATATTTCTTGAACTCATGGCAAGTCCATCTGATTCTCTGATAATCGGACCAGTAATAATTTCCAGATCAAAATTTAAATCTCTAACCATTTGTTTTATTACCACGGACTGCTGAAAATCCTTCTTGCCAAAAACAGCAAAATGAGGCTTTATAATATTAAACAGCTTGGCACATACTGTGGCAACTCCCTGAAAATGATGAGGCCGGGAAATACCGCAGAGTACTTTAGTGATCTTATCCACTGTAACTGCAGTCAAGAATCTTTCCGGATACATTTCTTTATCCGATGGATGAAAAATAATATCCACTCCGTTTTTCTCTGCCAGATATTTATCTTTGTCAAAATCACGGGGATAATCCTTGAAATCTTCTCCAGGGCCAAACTGAGTGGGATTGACATATATAGAAATCACTGTTACATCAGCTTTTTCACGAGCAATACGCATCAAACTTAAATGACCTTCATGGAAGTACCCCATGGTGGGAACAAATCCTATAATATTATCCTTATTCCGGATTTTATCAGATAACTTGTGCATTTCCTGTACAGACTTGATAATTTTCATTATTGCTCCACCTTTTCCCTGGTAGCAACAATTAATTTTGTTATTCCGCTGTTTCTGGCTGTATCCATAGCCCGTATCACCACTCCATACTCAACAGTTTCATCTGCTTTGATAACTAATCCTCGCTCTTTTATCTCCGGAGCAATCTCTTCTAGACGGTTCTTAAGTTCAGTTTTATTTACTCTATTTTCATTAATAAACAGTGATCCATCTCTGGTAATAAACAACGTATAACCTTTTAGTTCTGTACTTTTTTTCATTGTTGTTTCCGGCAATTGTAATTTCATAGCGGGTTGTTCAATAAAACGGGAAGAAACAATAAAAAAAATCAGCAGTAAAAATAACACGTCTATCAGTGAGGTGATGTTGATATTAATCTTTCGCTTTGATTTATCTCTGAACTTCATCTAATCCTCTGCTTTCAATAAAATAGATTTATCCTTTAACTACTCCCAATGGTCTCATCCTGGCAACTCTTTTTGAGATACCAGCGCCCTGTACAATTTCTGTCACTTTATCGATCTTCTTGTATGCCTCCGGTGCTTCTTCAAAGAGAGTACGCCTTCCTCTACTCCTTACAATAATCCCTTGTTTTTCACATTCATTTTGTATTGAACGATTCTTAAAATTCCGTACCGCCTTTCTCCTGCTCATTACTCTTCCTGCCCCATGACAGGTTGATCCAAAAGAAAGTTCCATAGCTTTTTGTGTCCCTGCCAGTACATATGAAGCTGTGCCCATATCACCTGGTATTAAAACCGGCTGACCTGCTTCTTTATATTCCTCCGGAACCAGGGGATGCTGAGGAGGAAAGGAACGAGTTGCTCCTTTTCGGTGAACAATGAGGGATTTTTCTTTTCCATTAATAGTATGTGTCTCGAATTTAGCAATATTATGTGCTACATCATATATTAAACTCATACCCATTTTTTCTGCACCCTTCCCTAAAACCTGTTCAAAACTTTCTCGTACCCAGTGCATGATTACCTGTCTGTTTGTCCAGGCATAATTCGCTGCAGCCGCCATTCCGGCAAAATATTTTTTCCCTTCGGGAGATGTAACCGGTACACAGGCAAGTTGTTTATCCGGAAGTGTAATATTATATTTATTAACTGCATGAACCATTTGATTAAGACTGTCATCACAAACCTGATATCCTAATCCCCTGGAACCAGTATGGATCATTACTGTGATCTCCCCCTTTTCAAGACCGTAAATCCGGGCAATTTCTTCATCAAAAATCTCATCAACTATTTGAATTTCCAAAAAATGATTTCCTGAGCCCAGAGTACCCAGCTGAGGCATGCCTCTGTTCAGAGCCCGGGAAGAAAGCACCCCTGGATCTGCTCCGTCCATACACCCGTTATCTTCAGTGTATTCAATGTCTTCTTTCCACCCGAAACCCTGTTTTACTGCCCAGCTGGACCCGTTTTCCAGCACGTTGTTTAGTTCTTTTCTTGACAGCTTGAGTTTACTTTTAGATCCTACTCCGCATGGAACATTTCTGAACAATGTTTCCACCAATCGGGTTATATTATTTTTAATATCTTCAAAAATAAGATTCGTTCTTAACAAACGAACCCCACAGTTAATATCATATCCCACGCCTCCGGGAGAAATAACTCCCTCTTCTATATTCAGAGCTGCTACCCCTCCAATTGGGAAGCCGTATCCCCAATGGATATCAGGCATAGCCATAGAAGCACCTGTAATACCAGGCAGATGAGCTACATTTACAACTTGCTGAGGAGCCTGATCCTGACGGATTTGCTGCAGCATCTCTTCATCAGAAAAGATGATACCCGGAACCCGCATTCCTTTCTGAAACGTTTCAGGAATACGCCAGCGAAAAGCATCCAGTCTTTCAAGTTTTCCTTCCCAGTTTTTTCCCATGACGAGATTCCCCTTATTAAAGAATTATATTGTTTTACTCAGCCATTTACTAAACTAATACAAATTAGAAAAAATTCAGCTTTCAGTCAAGTGAATATTGATCCGGTTTTCTGTCTTTTAAAATATGATTTTCCGGAGTAATATATTTATCTCGAGATTCACCGGGATTTATATCAACTTCCTGATAATATTCATTTTTTTCTCCCAACCGAAATAACACTTCTCCTCTGGGATTAACTATCTGACTCTGGCCGGTAAAAGTAAGACTATCCTTCCCTCCCCGCTGTTCTGTTCCGGTACGATTTGCAGTAATAACAAAAATACCGTTTTCTATAGCCCTGGTAATCATGGCTTCCTGACAAAAAGGTAACACCAGATTCACAGGTTGACAAATAACCTCAGCACCCTGCAGTGCAAGAGAACGGGCTGCTTCCGGAAAAATCCAGTCAAAGCATATCATCATCCCGATTTTTGTTTCTCCGATATCCCAGACGCTGAATCCAATATTCCCAGGAGAAAACCATTTCTTTTCTTCTCTGAAAAGATGTACTTTACGATACTTTCCTATAAAACCCTTGGGGCCAACAAGAACAGATGAGTTATATAAGGTTTCACCGTCTTTCTCAGCAATTCCTGCTGTAATATATATACCTGCTTCCTTGCACATTGTTTCAAATGCTTTAACAGTAAAAGAATCGGGTATAGGTTCACAAAGATTCTCAGTCTCTTCTCTGGAAACAAATTGGTACCCGGTCGTACACAGCTCAGGTAGTACTATCAGTTTTGCCTGTGTAGTTTTTACATAATTTTCAATCTTTTCTAAGTTTCTCTTTATTTTGCCAAACTCTGGAGTAAACTGTAACAATGCTGTCTTCATATATATGCCTTTCGAATTGTATTGTAAATTTTTATTACACTGAAGCCGGAAAATCTTTCCTGATATATATTATTACTTCATGCTCCTACCTGATCATTGTATTAAATTTTTGGAGCTTTGTATACAATTGTTCCGGTTTTTCATTCTCTTATCTATAAGGCAATATCCAGAAACTGTAACTGAACTCACTGTCGGTCAATCTGTATTCAGGATGAACCCGGGCACCCCAGGAATTATCACCTCCCACTCCCATCTGCTTGTGATCAATATTTACAGTTATTATATCTCCTTTTTTTATCTCAGCTCCATGCCGATTGCCTTCTCCCGGTTTTCCTGGTTCCAGCACTTCCGGTTCAAACTGCCAGCAGCTTACATTTAACAAAGAATCTCCCTGGAAGAAAATACCCATTCCTTTATCATTCATTAAGGATAACCATCTGACATCAGTTTTATTCCCTGTTTCCTGAGGTCTAACATAGGGAAAAAACTGTTCCCATACTGACCCGGAATAGATCCCAGCTGCTGCTCCTGTCTTTCTGTCCTGATAGCTTTCCTGGGGACCCCGACCATACCATTTTATGATACTGAACTCCTCAGGGACCTGCATCTGCATGCCGAAACGAGGAAGCTCAGGAATAGAATCTGAACCGGCCAAATAGTCATTTTTAATCCATACTAATCCATTACCATATATTTTATATATAGTAGTATATTCAGAGTTACTTACCGGAAGAATTGAACCTACATGAATTTGAACTATATCCTGACCAATTTTCCTGTTTGTAAAGCTTATGACCTTTCTTTGTTCTCCGGCATTTTTCCATATTCCACATCTCCTTCTCATACCATTGCCAAGATCATTATCTGTGGGAGATCTCCAGAAATTTGGCAAGGGACCGGAAATAATCAGTTCTTTATTATGGTACCTCCAGGTATCAATAGTCCCCTCTCTCTTATTAAAAGAAATAACAAAATCTTTACCTTCTATTATAATATTTTTATCTCCATCTATTATATTAAGATTATCAGTGTCTTTCACTATCATTTTTCTACCATACTGTATTTGATCAGACAACTTTATCTGATCCCAGGCTATCAGATGATTTGCAGGAATAACTCCACTGCTTTTGATGGTATAGCTTTTAAAAGTAATAACATATTCAATTCCCGGTTTCTTTTTAAGTTCAGTAAGATCCAGTTTAATATTACGGCATTCATTCGGAGGAATATCCAGACTGGGAAGTACTCCCTGCATAATTATTTCACCATTACCTGTTATTTCCCAAACAATTTTAAAACCGGAAAGATTTATAAAATCAAAATCATTCCATATTGAAAAAGCGCCTTTATCTGAATCCAGAGATTTAACTGTAATATTCTGATACACCTTTTTAACTTCCCAGATATGGGGTTTAAGGGAGCGGTCAGCCTGAACTAATCCATTAGCACAAAAATTGGAATCAGCCAGATTTCCCGGCTCCCCAAAATCACCTCCAAAAGCCCAATAATCAATCCCATCTTTGTTTTTCTTTTTAATAGTCTGATCCACCCAATCCCAGATAAATCCTCCCTGTAGATTATCATATTTCCTGAATATATCCCAGTAATCCTGCAGATTGCCTACACTATTTCCCATAGCATGGGCATATTCGCATAAAATGATTGGTCTGTCCAGATCTTTTTTATGATATTTTTCCAGAAACCAAGTAGTTGCATACATAGGACAAACTATATCAGTATGAGATTCCCAGCCAGCAGGTTCATATTGGACCGGACGGGAACAATCTTTTCCTTTTAACCATGCATAGGTTTTCTTAAAGTTAACTCCGTCACCAGCTTCATTACCTAATGACCAGATAATAATACAGGGATGATTCTTGTCCCGTTCGTACATTCGTTGTATTCTATCAATAAAAGCTTTTTCCCAAACAGGATTATTACTGATTAACTGATATTTCTGGGGATGAAACTTCATCCCGTGAGTTTCAATATTGGCTTCATCTATTACATATAATCCATACATATCACACAATCTATACCAATCAGGTGAATCAGGATAGTGGGTTGTTCTAACAGCATTAATATTAAATCTTTTCATCAAAGTAATATCCTTGACCATAGTTTCTCTGGTCACATATCTGCCAGTAACAGGATGCCATTCATGTCTGTTCACACCTTTAAGATATACAGGAACACCGTTAACCAGTAGTTGTCCTTTTTTAATTTCTATTGTACGAAAGCCAATACTGCTTTTAACTATTTCAATTGGAACCTCTGAACTGTCTGTAAGACAAATCACACAATTATACAAATAAGGAGTTTCCGCACTCCACTTTTTTACATTTTTCAGCTCTTTATTAAATCTTATGTGTATTTCATCAGAAGGATCAATATAACATTTTTTTTCAGTCTCCAGAATAGTGTGGTTATTATCTATTATATGAAGACGGACTGTATAATCTGTTTGTTCCCTGTTCGTTGAATTCTTTAATTGTATCTTTATATCAAATAATCCATTAACATAATTACTGTCCAAACCGGAATTAATCCAATAATCTCTTATATATACTTCTGGATAGGAAACAAGATATACATCTCTTTCCAGGCCGCTTAATCGCCATGTATCCTGGCCTTCGAGATAACTGCCGTCACACCATCTGTAAACCTGTACTGCCAGAATATTTTTCCCTTTTTTAATATATGAGGTAAGATCAAATTCAGCCGGATTCTTGCTTCCTTTGCTGAATCCTACCTTCTGACCGTTAACCCACAGATAAAAAGCAGAACGTACACTGGAGAAACAGATAAAAACTTTACGTTTTGTCCAGGCTTCAGGAAGATAGAATTCTCTGCGGTAAGACCCCACCGGATTCCAGTCATCAGGAATATGCGGCGGATCCGGGGGAAAAGGATATTCTTCATCCAGATAGATTGGTTTTCCAAATCCCTGCATCTCCCAGTTACCCGGGACCTTAATATCATCCCATTTTTCAACATTAAAGTTATTTTTATAAAAATCTATTGGTCTTTTTTCCGGTTTCTCCACCCATTTAAATTTCCAGATTCCATTTAAAAAAATATAGAAAGGACTGTTTAAGGGATTATCCTTTAAGGCGGATTTAATACTGTTATAAGGAATAAAACTGCTGTGAGGAGCGATGCGATTTTGCCCCTGTATTTGAGGGTTTTCTAATTCTTCACGTTCATTGTCTTCTGAAAGGAGAAGAGTAAAATTTAAAAAAATTACAATTAATGTAATTATATTCATTTTCATAAAATTATTTTTAAACATTAATATTATACATTTAAATAGTCCAAAGCATGGAGTAATTGTTCTATATTCTCTTTTTTATAATCATCCTCATTAAAACGGAATTTTTTTATAATGAGGGATTTGCCTTTAAAAATAATTTCTTCAAACCCTTTCTGAAATAGAAACTGAATTATTTTCACATTACTGTTGGATTGTAAAAATGTTTCTGCTGAATTAACAGGATTAGATCTAATAATCAACTCTTCATTAATATTATATTTAGTATGTTTTAATTCTTGTTTCTTTAATAATTTTTTTTCTGATGATTTTTTGACATTATTGGTTTTAATTATAAATAATTCAAAATTAAAAGGGTTATTTCTCTTTATAACCAGAGATAAAGGATTTTTAAGACCTTCCGCTTTAATATATATCCGGTACCATATATTACGGTATTTCAAAGCAATAGATGGACCAATAAATATATTATATACAATCTTTCCTGAGATTTGTTTATTAACATATATTAATCTTTTGTATAAACAAAAATATATTAGATTTACGATTATTAAGATGATCGTTAAAAACACAACAATAATTAATCCTAACGTCAACCAGAATTCACTGGGTATCCCTGTAAATTGTTCAAAAAAAGAATCCATATACATACAACCCTGCATTTAAATTATATTGGCAAAAGTAAAAAAAGATAGAGAAAATAAAGCCCCACCATCAATGTACCTTCCCAACGTTTTAAAATGAAGTCAGTTTTCATTAAAGGAAAAATCAGCACACTTAATCCCAACATAAAAAGTAAATCTAAAATTTTAATGTTAACTCCTTGAATAGGACTAATGATTGAAGAAAGTCCTAATACACATAAAATATTAAAAATGTTGGAACCAATTATATTCCCAACAGCAATATCCTTCTCTCCTTTCCAGGAAGCCATAACTGATGTAGCAAGCTCAGGCAGACTGGTGCCCAGCGCAATAATTGTCAGTCCAACAAAAGCCTCACTTATACCAAGTATATCTGCTGCTTGTACACTTCCTTTAATTAGAAAATTCGATCCAAAATTCAAAAAAACCAATCCAATTCCGATCTGTAATAAATCTTTCCATAAACTGGAGTAGTAAGTAACTGGTTTATTATTAGATTCTCTAATAAACTCCTTTTTTCCCTTATTAATTGATATAATATTAAATACTATAAAAAAAATAAATCCAATAAATAATAAAATACCTTCTATTCGATCCAATTTTAAACCCAGAGAAAAAAATATAAAAATTATCGATGCACTGATCATAAAAGGAACATCAAAACGAATAGTCTGTAGCTGAATGTTAAGAGGACGAATTAAGGCTGAAAGACCTAATATAAGTCCGATATTGCAAATATTAGATCCAATAACATTTCCCAGAGAAATATCACCAGTTCCTGCTGTAGCTGCTTTAATACTGACTACCAGTTCAGGTGAACTGGTGCCGAAGGCCACTATGGTAAGACCCACTATAAGATGTGAGACTCCCAAACGAACTGATATTGAACTGCTTCCTTTCACCAGGGACTCAGCACCTACAAATAATAATATAAGACCACTAATTATATAAAGAGTAATAATCAATTAATTATTTCCCTTTACGTAACATTCGTAATTTTTTTAACATGTCCAATTTTCTGTATAATCGGGGAGATTTTGGATACAATCTCCGGATTATTCCCCTTTTATTCGGAAACACCCCTTCCTTTACGGAAAGAACATTCTGGACCGAATAGAATGCTCCCGGATTTATCCGCTCAACCAATTGTATAACTCTTTCCATATCACTTCGATCAATGATAGTATAAATCACATTAACGTTTCCTCTGCTCCCTTCAGCTGGAATATTGGTAATCCCGTATCCTTTACGAGTTAAAAATTTTATCAGTTTGGATGCATCTTTCTGAGTAATTATCTGTACAACCCGTTTTCCCAGAGCAATTTTTTCTTCAATAAGCATTCCTATAAAATTACCGGTAGCAAATCCCCCGGCATAGGCTACATAACCAACAACATTGGATAAATTATATAATATCTGACGAATAGCTAATACCCATATAATCACTTCTATAAACCCTAATATAGGAGATATCCATTTATCTCCCCGGGAGATGAATACTATACGGATAGTGCCGATAGTTTGATCACAAATACGGGCTATAAAAATCAACAAAGGAAGTACAACCCATTTAAATATTTCTGAATCTATAAAACCTGATACATCCATTTCTTCCTCCTATCTAAGAAATACTATAATCCTTTATTCCATATTAACCAGACAAATGACAAATTAATTCAGAAACATGTAATTATCTTGAAATAAATATTTATAGTAAACATTAAAAATTCTGTCTTCTTTGTTAATAGAAAATCATATAAATAAAATATAAATAAAATTAATGAAAAAAAAATTTTTTCTTGCAATTTAAAAAATAATAATTTAAATTTTTACATTAATAATTATTTTTATATGAATCAACAACATTTTTATAATTAATAATACACCAAAATCAAGGAAAGGGAAATAGTATGTCGATTAATGTGATCCGTCAAAAGACAAAATTTTATCCCAATCCTGAACGTGTTATTGCCCGTCATTATGTACCAGAAGATAAAGACCGGGGCCAGCAGATCATAAAAAAAATTCTTAAAATGTCCGATGAGGAATTAAAAACTGTATTTGACTATATCCTCCGGAATTTCTCCCACCGGTACCGGAATATCACCCGTATATTTGAGAACAGTTTTAACAATATAAAACCCAT
>Ga0180433_10002339_pt1 | contig 29429 bp, 27 predicted proteins | sample SS_ome_8_FD_132980 | JGI IMG/M metagenome (GOLD analysis project Ga0180433, IMG submission 132980) | Hypersaline lake sediment archaeal communities from the Salton Sea, California, USA - SS_1_D_1 metaG | ecosystem: Environmental > Aquatic > Non-marine Saline and Alkaline > Hypersaline >... | reverse complement strand
CTGTAAATCATATACCTCTGAAATATTCATCCATCTGTTGGCAATACCCACCCGGTCATTTTGCTTTTCCAAATAATAGATAGCAGTACCCAGCATATTTATTGCCTCATCATATTCCTTAATGCCGGAACTTATCATGCTTAAAATATAATAAATATGACCAAGCCTTTCATTATCATTTCGCTCCAGACTTATTTTCTGTGCTTTCTCCAGGTATTTCAGTGCAATATCGTATTTCCTTTGCAAATAGCTTATGCTGCCAAGATATGTATATGTCAAAGCTATCCGTTCTGTATCATTAGTATTTTTTGCAAGATTATGTGCTTTTGAAAAAAAATCCTCCGCTTTTTTATATTGTGACATTTTTTCATACGTTAGTCCTGTATTGAACAATGCTACAATTATACCTGCAGTATCATTAAACTGTGCAAAATACTCCTGCGCTCTCATATAGTGCCTGATAGCTCCTTCAATATTTGTTGGCTGATCATAATAAACATTCCCCATCTCAATAAGTATCCACGCGACAGATTCTTTATTGTCCAGCTCATTATTGATCTCCAATGCCCTGTCAAGTGATTTTATTGCAAGGTAATATATTCCCAGAGTCCTGTAAAGCACTCCTTTCGTTGAAAGCAGATTAGCTAATAATTTTCTGTCTCCCAATTCCTTAGCTATTTTCTGCGCCTGTAAAATATATTCTACGGATTTCGAAGGATTGCTGAATTTGTATTGATCGGCAAGATCTTTTAAAATATTTATTGTTTTCTTGTCCAGTTGCTTATTTATAAGCCTTTCATTAAGTGCGGACAACAGGCTGTCTATCCTTTCAGGATCTGAGTCCTGAATATTATCGTCAATATCGGCAGCATATATTATCCCTGAGTAAAAAACGAAAATACTCAACAGTAATATCAATATGACATTATTAAATATTTTCACCAGGGGTTGTTTTTCTAAAACTATGTCCAAATAATAAATATATGCTTTTTATACATAAAAAACAAATATTTTTGGGGTATGACAATTATTATGACTATTATATTCTCAGGTCTAAATAGTTTTAGATAAATACGCGAAAGTAATCCGGGGTTTTAACTTTATGCCTGCTAAATAAAAATCATTTATCTATCTTTAACGGCCTTCTGTTTTCATCCACCCTGACATAAGTAAAATCACCTTCATTGACCTTTATAAGATCTTCCTCAAACTCCCTGTTCACCCATGCCTCAATACGGACTCTTATTGATGTACTACCAATTTTAATAACCCGAACATAACAGCATAATGTATCTCCTACAAAAACAGGGGATTTGAAGGTTGCCGAATCAATTGCCACGGTCACTACCCGGTCTTTGACATATCTTCTGCAAAACATACCGCCGGCAATATCCATTTGTGATACTATCCATCCTCCGAATATGTCTCCGGCAGGATTAGTGTCCCTGTGCATGGCAACAACCTGTATTACCAGTTCACCATTAGGTTCTTCTTTCATAATAATAAGAATTTAATAGCTCCGGGAAATTGTTGAGTAAGTATTATAATAAAAGCAATACTGACCATCATCCCGGCAGGTAAATATACGAATTTACGCTGTGCAATTCACGGTTATTAATAAATTCGCTATTTTTACCAAATTACAGGGCGAACATCTTTAACAGGCAATACAGGGCAGCAATGACCAGTCTTTCGGGCATCCATATTAAATATCAGATAACTTTATTTATAATTCTTTTATTCACCTCTTTTTCCTGTCTGTCTGATAAACATAGAGATATAACAATCCCCGGCACAGACAAAGAGCTTGTTGAAAAGATCACAAAAAAATGGAAAGACTGCAATCTGCAGAAATATATTCCTTTTGATATATTCAGGTCAGCTATGACAGGATATTACAAGATCGAAAGCCTTAAGAAAAAAAATATTCTTACGATCATAGACTATTCAAAACCTTCAACTGAAAAAAGGTTTTTTGTAATAGACCTTGACAGGGATACACTGCTATACCGATGTTATGTTGCTCATGGCAGGAATACGGGGAATAATCATGCAAAAAAATTTTCCAATGCACCGGGCTCAAAAAAAAGCTGCCTGGGATTTTTTCTTACAGTAGGGACATACAAGGGAAAACATGGTTATTCATTAAAACTGAAAGGGCTTGAGAAAGATATTAATGACAATGCCGAAACAAGGGCGATCGTTATACATGGCGCTCATTATGTAAGTAAAGAATTCATAAAGGATTACGGGAGGCTGGGAAGGAGTTGGGGGTGCCCTGCCCTGCCAGGAGAATTGTCAACAAAAATAATAGATGAAATAAAAGGCGGAAGTTGCCTGTTTATATACGGAAATGATAGAAACTATTTTCTTAATTCTGACTATTTTAATAAATAATAAAAATGAAGAAAGACGATATTTATAAGTTCATAAAAAGCATCAGGCTTTTTCAGGTTCTGACCGATAATGAATGCAAAGCTGTTGCAGGCGCTATGGAGGTCAGGGAATTGGATGCCGGAAACATTTTGTTTGAAGCCGGCGCATCCCGCAAGGCAATATATTTCATTTATGACGGTGAGATAGAGCTGTTCATTACTACTCCTTATGGTAAGGAAAGCCGCATAACTCTTTTCGGGAAAAAGGATTTTCTTGGGGAAGGTGCTCTTACCGAAGATTCTCCGCACTCAACTTCAGCCCGGGCAACAAAAAGGGCAATATTATTAAGCCTTAACAGGATCTTTTTTGAGGAGAACGGATCCATCTCCGTAAAGATATTATCCTATATTGCCAGGGTGATATCCAAAAGGATGCGGTTTGCCAACAACAGGCTGTTAAGCGAAGCAACGCAGTACGAATCGGGAAGGACGCGCAGGGAGCATGACCTCCTTGGAGAAAGGGATGTTCCGGATGAATATTACTACGGTGTACAGACACTTCGTGCAATAGAAAATTTCAATATCAGCGGTGTCACCCTCAACTTCTATCCAAGGATCATTGAAGCTCTTGCCATGGTCAAAATGGCTGCAGCGGAAGCAAATTTTGAGCTGGGACTGCTGGACAAGGATATTTATCATCCGGTAATAAAAGCATGCACTGAAATACATAACGGACGCTATCATCATCATTTTGTCGTGGATATGATCCAGGGTGGTGCAGGCACCTCAACAAATATGAATGCCAACGAAGTTATTGCCAACAGGGCTCTGACTATCATGGGGCATGAAAAAGGGCAGTATGACCACTGCCATCCCAATAATCATGTCAACCTTTCTCAATCAACCAATGACGTATATCCGACTGCAGTGATGATCGCACTAATCAACAGTAACAGATCCCTTGTATCTGTATTAGCCGAACTGATCAGCTCATTCAGGACAAAGGCACAGGAATTTGCCGGAATAATCAAGATGGGCAGGACACAGCTTCAGGATGCTGTTCCCATGACATTAGGTCAGTCATTTGAAGCTTATGCAGTAACCCTTGAGGAGGAAATTGAAAGGCTGAATGAGAATGCCGACCTGTTCCTTGAAGTCAATATGGGCGGCACTGCCATAGGCACAGGCATCAATGCAGATCCTGACTTTACTATAAAGGTCAATCATCACCTGAGAAGGATCACGGGACTTGAGGTGAAAGCAGCGGCAAATCTTATTGAAGCCACACAGGACACAGGCGCTTTTGTGATGTATTCATCTGCAATAAAAAGACTGGCAATTAAGTTATCAAAGATATGCAATGACCTGCGTCTTTTATCTTCCGGTCCCAGGGCAGGTATCAACGAGATAAACCTGCCGCCTATGCAACCCGGTTCATCAATAATGCCGGGTAAGGTGAATCCTGTTATACCGGAAGTGGTAAATCAGATAGCTTTTAAGGTTATAGGCAATGACCTTACCGTAAGCCTTGCTGCCGAAGCCGGACAACTTGAACTAAACGTAATGGAGCCTGTTATTGTGCAAAGCCTCTTTGAATCAATAGAAATGTTAAAAAACGGAATGACAACATTACGTTTACGGTGTATTGACGGCATAACAGCTAATGAAGAACGGTGCCGCAATATGGTACAGAACAGTATAGGGCTGGTAACAGCACTCAGCCCTGTACTTGGGTATGAGGTATGTACCCAACTGGCGAAAGAAGCACTGGATCAAAATAAAGGGGTCTATGAGCTTGTACTGGAAAAAAAATTACTTACAAAAACCAGACTGGACGAGCTACTGGCACCTGAAAATATGATATAACCACATCGTGTCTAAGGATTAAAAGCAAGCCTGTTATTCCGGAGTTGGAATATATATATTTCCTGCCAAATCTCATTAAACTCATCATTTGTCATGCCCTGGTCATGCTCCTTTATGTTAAGTGTATATCTTGCCCTGCTGTTTGACTCCTGCTCGTAGGATGAATAATACTTTTTGGATAATATCAATCCCGCTTTTTCCGCTGTCCTATACAATTTCGTTCCTCTCATGGGGATGTAAGTAAAAAAATTGGCATATTCCGGAGCTATTCTTTTTGTAAAATCAAGGGATTCCTGCGCCATCTCTTTTGTTTCAAACGGCATGCCTACCATGTTGTATGTGAGTACCTTTATTCCGACTTTTCTGCAGTTATCAACAGCATCAAGTATCTGCTTATTGCTCATCTTACGGTTAAGAACTTTTCTGCGATACTCTTCATTACCACTTTCTATACCTATGCATAGCAAATAACAACCGCCATCAGCGACCTTTATGCACATATCTTCACTTAACGTCTCTACCCTGGCCCAGGCAGTGAACGGCAATCCTACATTTTTACTGTAATGTTTGATAAATTCATTTATATATCTACTATTAAATAACATATGCTCATACCAGAACTCAATAAAATCATAATTATATTTTTCTTTCATTCTACGCAGCTCTTCAGTGTACTTCACAGGATCATATCTTCTCAAAAAATATTTCCTGTCCTTCCACATGTCCATCATAGCTGAATTACAACAATAAGTGCATCTGTAAGGGCATCCCCGGCCATTCATTGCAGGGAGAAAATTTCTTTCTTTTGAACCCGTGGATGAATAAAACGAAAAATCCTCAGAACCTTCATAATAAATGTCATAATCAGGAAAAGGTAATGTATTAATATCATTAATCTGTACAGGGTCTGTACAAAAAACGCTTTCGTCAGTCATCTTTTCCCATAATCCGTAAACATGGCCTTTCTTATCACCACGCAGGAACATTATCAGGTCTGCGACAGGTATTTCACCATCACCAACACATACAAAATCTACGGCAGGATGATTTATGGTCTGCTGAGGATTAAGTATAGCCTGATAGCCTCCTATCAGTACAGGCACTTCCGGATTTTTTGATTTTATCCGTCTGAGATAATCATCCATACCGTCCCACTGTACACTCATCAGGGAAACAGCTATCAGATCCGGCTTCCATTGAAAAATAGTATCAGCAATACCTGATACTGAATAAGCATATTCATCCATAGAAGTTAAAACAGGAAAGATATGTATCTCAACATCCGTGAAACGGCTCTTAATATATGAAGAAATACAGGATAACGGGAATGACATCGTATTTCCATCCCGTGAATAGAAACATAATGCAAGCTTAAAATTACCAGTCTTATGCGTTCCATACCACAAAGACTTCTTAATATCATACACAGGAGCTACCCTGTCAAGTATTTGAGCATTCATGGTGGCTGCTACTATTGCTTATTAATCCCCCCCTGTTATATACAATTTTACAAATATTTTTCGTATTATTCCAAAAAAAATATGAAATTTTTGTAGAAAAATACTACCTGAAATCAGTCTTCTTTTACATTTACCAGATCACTGCTCTTTCCTGTTCAGGCAAATACATATAATCACCCTCTTTGATGTTAAATGCTAAATAAAATTCCGGTAAATTACGTAACGGACCTATCACCCTTAGTCTTCCAAGTGAATGCGGATCGGTCTTTGTTCTTCTGATTATCTCTTCATCCCTGATATTCTGTGCCCAGATATGCGCATAAGAAAGAAAAAACCTCTGTTCCGGGGTAAATCCGCTGATCTTTTCCGTTTCCTGGTCTTTCAACACTTTCTGTAAAGCAGTATAAGCTATGTTCAGTCCTCCCAGGTCAGCTATATTCTCACCCAGGGTCAACTCACCATTCGCATGCATGGTATCCAGGACAATATAATTACCGAACTGCTCCACAAGTACATCAGTACGCTTCTTAAATTTCTCCGTATCTTCAGCAGTCCACCAGTCATTTAAGTTCCCTTCAAGGTCATATTTCCTGCCCTGATCATCAAAACCGTGAGTCATTTCATGACCGATAACAACCCCGATAGCTCCGTAATTGACCGCATCATCAGCTTCGAGGTAAAAGAAAGGTGGTTGCAGGATAGCTGCCGGAAAAGCGATCTCATTCAATGCAGGTTCATAATACGCATTTACCATCTGCGGCGGCATGTACCATTCATCTTTATCAACAGGCTTGTTGATCTTGTTCTTCATATAGTCAAAAGCAAATTTCTGCCCCCGTAGTATATTAAGCACATAGGCATCTTTTTTGACTTCAAGACCTGTATAATCCCTCCACTTATCAGGGTACCCGATCTTCACATTTATCTTTTCCAGCTTGGCAAGGGCTTTTTGTTTTGTCTCATCACTCATCCATTTAACAATCCTGATCCTGTCAGCATAAGCTGCTTTCAGGTTTGCCACAAGGGTAAGCATCCGTTCTTTTGCTTCGGGAGGAAAATATTTTTTCACATACATCTGCCCCACTGCCTCGCTCAATGCAAAATTTGTTGCATTGACAACCCTTTTCCACCTAGGTTGTAATTCCTCGCTCCCTGTAAGAGTCCTGCCGAAAAAATTAAAATTCTCATTGACAAATCCCGAACTCAGGTAAGGGGCAGCGCTCCTTAGCAGGTTCCAGCGCAGATACACTTTCCAGTCATCAACAGGAACTTCCTCCATCATTGCACTTATCTCTTTGTAAAACTCAGGCTGCCTAACATTCACATCCCCAGGGTCAGCAAGCCCGATACTTTCGAAATATTTTTCCCAGTTAATTGCAGGAGCGATCTCCCCGAGTTGTGCAATACTCATCTTATTATATGTCTTATGAGGGTCACGCCTCTCCATCCTTGTCATTGATGCTTTTGCCAGCCTTGTTTCGATCTTCAATACTATCTCAGCACATAAAGAGGGTTCAGGAGCATCCAGTCCGGCAAGCTCAAACATTTTTGAAATATGCTTTTTATACTCTTCCCTCACCTGTTTTGATCGTTCATCATCATTGAGGTAATAATCCCTGTCCGGAAGACTTAATCCTCCCTGGGAAAGCTGGGCAATTACCATTTCGCTGTTCTTACTGTCCGCATCTGCTCTCAAAGAAAATAACGGCGAGACAAAATGTATATGCATATACGCGATATGCCCCTGGATATCATCTATAGTCTCAAGCTTATCAATATTTTCAAAACTGCCTGATAACGGCGATATTCCATCGGACTCAACTTTTGCGGAATCCATCCCGACAGAATAGAAATCACCTATCTTACAGGCAATACTTCCCTCTTCATTTTCCTTTGCCGCAAGATCCTCAATAAGCTCGCGAACCTGTTTCTCCCCAAGGTCGGCAAGCTGAAGAAATGTTCCGTAATTGCTCTTATCGGCAGGAACAGGGTTTTTCTTTATCCACCCGCCATTGGCATACAGATTAAAATCATCACCCGGCGAAACGGTCAAATCCATGTCTTCAAGATTAAAAGCTTTTTCAACGCTGTCCTGTGTATTCATGTCTTTTGTATTTTCATTACAACCTAATAGTACTATGCATACTAATAAAACTGTCAAATTTAATGTTTTGTTCATAACAATAATATTTATATTTATTTCAAAAATATAACTTAATTATCATTATAATAATATTATTTAACATAAAGTAAAACTGACAATCATAAAAATAAAAATGCTAAAAATCATTGTTTTGCTTTTTTTATTCTTTTATCATTGTGAAATAATTTTACTATTCTAAAAAAACAGAGATATGTTCAATAAGATGATAGCAGCTTTATTGCCTTATATGCCGAAAAAGCTGGTATGGATATTTTCCAAAAGATATGTTGCAGGGGTGACCATTCAGGATGCGATCAAAGCCTGCAAAGAGCATAATGCAAAAGGACTAAAGATAACTCTGGATATCCTGGGGGAATTCATTGAAAATCTTGATGAGGCTGAAGCTAATAAAAAGGAATATCTTGAGATAATAGATATTGCCGAGAAAGAGAATATTGACGGCAATTACTCGCTAAAACCTACAATGTTTGGCCTTCTCATTGACAAGGAGGTCTGTTATAATCATATCAGGGAAATTGTAGCAAAGGCAGCCGGTTATAATAATTTTGTCAGAGTTGACATGGAGGACTCACAGTGTGTTGATCTTGAAATAGAGCTTTTCAGAAAGCTGAAAGCCGAATTCCCGAAAAATGTAGGGCTGGTATTCCAGGCATATATGAGAAGGACATTAAAAGACCTTGAGAACCTGCTCGACATCAATTCCGAAGAGACACCGCTGAATTACCGGTTATGTAAAGGCATTTATGTAGAACCGAAAGAGATCGCATTTAAGAAGTACGAAGAAGTAAACGAACATTTTCTTGAAGATCTGGAATTTCTTTTCAAAAACAAGATATATCCGGGAATTGCCACACATGACAAACCATTGGTAGAAGGTGCATACAAGCTTATTGAGAAATACAATGTTCCAAAAGACATGTATGAATTCCAAATGTTATATGGTGTAACACCTGATCTGAGACAGTCTATTGTTGACAAAGGGCATACAATGAGAGTTTATGTTCCTTATGGCGAAGAATGGTTCGGATACTGCACAAGGAGGCTCAAGGAAAACCCCAAAATGGCAGGCATGATCATTAAGGCGATGTTTGTTAGGGGGTAAAAAATGTAGTTCTGGAATGAAGTGTTTGAGGATACTGAATAGTGTCTTTCCGCACCGCGATCCTGCAAACAGGTTCAGACACTGAACGGCTTCTGTGCGAAAAAGAAATCTTAGTGTAAACTTTATATTCAAAATCCCTGTAGCTGAACCCGAACAGTATTGCCCACAAGCCTGTCAGTATCACAGGAACACAAAGAAGAGCAGGGGCGACCGAGTCCATATCAACAGACAGATATACCGGGAAAGTAATAAAAAACAGGCACAGGAAAAGAGACACAAAATTTATTCCCAGGTTAAAGATCCTGGTTATCATGTAGGATTTGTTAATAAAAAGATTTGTCTGTATCTGAAGTTTAAGTAATCCGTGGGGGCCGAAAGACCTGACAGTCTTCATAAAGGCATCAAAGAATGGCATTTCTTTCTCCATTTCTTCTTCTATCATACAACATATATGATCCACCAGATCATTTTCCAGATGCCTGTTCCTGACACCTTTCTTACGAATAAAACGGATAATAAAATCCAGTTGCTTTTCAGAAATTTCATGCATAGCCGAGGCCCGGTTTGTTTGGACTTAATAAGGTCTTCATGGTATTTATAAAATCAACGAACTCGTTGATCCTGTCTGTAGCTGTTACATTACCTTTTTCTGTTAATGAATAATACTTCCTGATCCTTTTTCCTATATTCTGTATCTCTGTGGATAATAATCCCTCGGCTTCAAGTTTATGTAATGTAGGATATAACGCCCCTTCAGTTATACATATCTTGTCTGATGTTATTCTTTTTACCTCCTGCGTTATCTCATATCCGTACATTTTCCCGTTTTCAGACAACAACTTCAGGATTATCGGCTGTAATGTCCCTTTGATCAAATCTTTTGAATACATCTTAATAATTTTTTCATGGATCGTTTTAACAATCCCCGGTTTAATACATAACGTAAAAATATATAAATTTATTATGCATTACAAACTTATATACGAAAACACATATAATTTGTTACATAATTTTAAATATGTAGAGACGAGGCGCGCCTCGTCTCTACAGTTTTAGCTTGTTACTTTGAAATAAATTGATTTCAGTTCCCTGACCCCATCAGGACCACGCGCTTTTATCTTTTCAAAATACAAATTCTTATGTCTGCAGTGCTGTCTTATCAGGGTTCTTACCCGATCGTTAAACAGGTTACCTTTTACGTTATATGGCACCGAAAAACCCTGGTCATCAGTAATTACAATAGTATATTCAATAATATTATAACTGAGGTTAAAATAAAAATCCTCCATTACAGGGTCTATTCGTCCATATCCGATAAGCTGGCTTTTTGTAATATTTCCACCTGATCTGCCGCCTACCTTTGCAATAGGATCCGGGACTCTTTTGACCCTGAACTCCTGCCTTCCCATATTCCTGGAATTACCATTATCATCAATAACAGAAACAGTGACCGTTGCATTTCCATAAGAACTCACATTTGCCTCATACCCGCCGGACGTTCTTCTCAGGCTTCCGTTATTAATGGATGCTCTTATCCTGTCAGAAGAGAATCCGGGCACTGATATTTTCAGGGGATTGCCTATCCCTTTGAACAGTACGTTCATAGAAGTAGGAGAAACAACGGCGCCGGGCTGTGCAACAGTATATTCTATATCATAGCTGTTATCTACCATTAGCGGATATTCTTTGTATTCATTTGACGGTGTACGAACCCTAATAAGCGCTGCATATTTTTTAATACCCACACCGGGTGACTCAACAACATATTTCCCCAGTCCCTTATTAACAGGCACTGTATCTATAGGGGGAAGCAGCTCTTTATTAACAGTATCATATCCTGAGCCGACCAGTATTACCGGATTATCGGTCTTATTAAAAGCCGCCAGGAAAAGGTCTGCCTCGTAATTCTCACCGGCAATTAAATAGTTTGATCTGGCATTGATCTTTGCTGCAAGAGTATCAAACTTGTAATCCAGTTCGGTTATTGAGCTTAGCAGCTTGTTTACTACAACAGTTTCTGCATTTTTAACCTGGCTCTGGATTTGCGAAAGCATAGTTATCACAGCAGCAAGAGGAATATGATAAAACCTGGATGTCTCCCAGTATTTTTCTTCAGGATTATCCCCGGTAACATCTTCAGGGTCATCTGTATCAATACCCAGTTTACCAAGATTATTTATCGTATTCTCCTTATCAACAAAGGTTATCTTCTCATCTTTGAGAAGCTCCAGAAGACGCTCCCTGTAATCGATCAGTTTATTTTTCAGCTCCCTTGCTTTTCCCGATGAGCCGTCAACATTCTCACCTACCATATAATATGTGGGAATGTCAATATTATCCTTTGCTTCAATATATTTAATATTCATTGTATCCGCCACTTCTTCTGTCACACCTTCGCAATCCATCACCAGGTCTTTCTTGATATCATGAATATATGCATTAAGCTCCTCTGACATTTTTTTTGCTTCCAACGCGGCATTGTAATAAGGCGCAACCTTTTCCTCATTGACTGCATTCTGGGATCCAAGCCTATGGTACAGATATGCATTTCTTTCGGTAAAGGTCGAATTGGTCTTTTCAAGGCCATTGTTGACAACTATAAATGAGTTAAGGATATCCCTTGACACATTAAGCGCCAGCATGGCTGTCAGAAAAAGATACATCATACCTATCAGTTTCTGACGCGGCGTTTCAGGACAATTTTTTGCACCCATGACCTAAACGCTCATTTTATTAATATTCATTGCCGTAAGCATATTGCTGTACATACGGTTCAGTGCGGTCAGGTTATTACGCATCTTAACCATCTCATCTTTATATCCTTCGGAATCTTCAGATGAGGTTCTCATATTCTCCAGCATCCTGTTAAGGTCTTTATAAAGATCTTCCGAATCCTTAATGTGCCTGTTTGTACTCTCGAGCTGAAGACTGTAAGTATGGTTCAGCATTTTCATATTCTTTGCCATACTGTCAAACTGTTCGGCATATATCCTTGCATTCTCCTTCGAGCCCGCCAGAAGTTCCTCAATCTCCTCCGATGATCTTGACACTTTTATGGCAAAACCATTTGCCGCCGTATTCACCATTTCTGATGTTTTATTATATGATTCGGATAATGTGTAAGCCGAACGGTTAAGAGCTTCTATAGTATCATTATAGGCAGATGAAAATGAATTGATCATGTCTGAGGCAGTATTGATATTGGTTACATAATCATTAGTTGCAACAACAGCATTCGATATATCACCCAGTTGCAATGCAGTTCGTTTTAATGAGTCAATACCTTCACGCAACCCCTCAAATATGCCGGGCGAAATATCCGATCCTTCAAAAAGATCCTGTAGCCTTGCAAGAGCGCCCTTCTTATCTGACTTTCTGTCTTCTTCCATATCCAGTCCCATCAGCTCAGGATATGCAAGCGTCCAGTCATACTCAACATGTAAGGGCTCAAATGCCGAAAAGAAAAAAATGAACGCTTCAGTGCTCAGACCTATAACCAGAAAACAGCCCGAATAGGGCCAGTGCATAATTTTGAACATAGCGCCTATCAGTACTATTGACGCGCCCCAGCCATATACCTTTGACATAAAACTTTTCCATACCTTGGTTTGTACGAGTGTTGAAATATTTGCATTCATAATCAAAAAGTTTAGTTTACATTTATTATTAGCTATTGAATTAATCATTAGGATTATTAGTATGAGATCATTTTTCCGCTTATGCAGAATGATCTGCATTAATATCATGTAAACCCGCTGCTATAAGGCATTTTGTATTTTTTTAGTGTTAAAGGGCTTTGCTTTGCATTATCTCTTTATGCATTTTCTACTTATGTATTACGACAATATACATAAGAAAGTTACATATTTTTTAATAAATTTTTCTAATCTGACTGATCAGGGGCGATCAAACAATCTGGCAACCTGGTAAAGTGTAACGAAACGATTTCATGAGCGGGTTATGGTTATGGTCATGAGGGAGCGAATAATTGAACAATAGCAATATTGGTTTGTTTATATAATAAATACGTTCATTATGTTGAAACATGCTAAATTATTAATAGCACTGATATTATTTCTTAATATATCATTAGCACAGGATAATAATATGAAATATAATATACTGACACCTGAAGAAGAAAATGTAATGCTCCATAAAGGAACAGAAACCCCGTTCACCGGCAAATATTATAAATTTGATAAACAGGGGATATATTTATGTAAAAGATGCAATGCTCCTTTGTTTGATTCGGAATACAAGTTTAACTCGCATTGCGGATGGCCCAGCTTTGATGATGAACTGGCAGGATCTGTAAAAAAAGTTGTTGATGCTGACGGTATGCGCACTGAGATATTATGTGCTAATTGCGGGGCGCATCTGGGTCACATATTTTACGGAGAAGGATATACAGATAAGAATGTCAGGTATTGTGTCAATTCTCTTTCAATGGATTTTGATCCTGCAGAAAGTAATGTAAAGACCGGCAGGGCGATCTTTGCCTCGGGATGTTTCTGGGGCACGGAATATTTCTTTAAAAAAGCCAAAGGTGTATTATACACAACTGTCGGATATACAGGAGGACATACTGAAAATCCATACTATGGTGATGTATGCAAAGGCAATACAGGACATGCTGAAGCTGTTGAGGTAATATTCGATCCGGATCAGACGAGCTATGAGGACCTTGTAAAATTATTTTTCGAAACCCATGACTTCACCCAGCTTAACAGACAGGGGCCGGATATTGGGGATCAGTACAGGTCAGAGATCTTTTATATTGATGAAGGGCAAAAAAATATAGCACTTGAATATATCAGGGAACTTAAGGGGAAAGGGTACAATGTTGCAACGGATCTGAATAAGGCAGGAAAATTCTGGAAGGCAGAAAATTATCACCAGGATTATTATGAGAAAACAGGTGGAAAACCATATTGTCATTCTCATAAAAATATCTTTTAATCAGCCTGCACGGATAGTATATAAATATATTTATATTCTTATTTAATAAACCTGAACTCCACCCTTCTGTTGTTCTGTCTGCCTTGTTCGGTATCGTTTGTATCAACAGGTTTGTCTTCACCAAAACCCACTGAGCTCATAATATCTTTATCAATACCTGCAGATATTAAATACTTATATACAGCGGCAGCCCTGTCTTCGGAAAGTTTCTGATTATGTTCAGGTGCGCCTGAATTATCAGTATGTCCCATTATCTCTATGCTGATCCCAGGTTCGTTTTTAAGTATCTCTTTAATCATATCCGCCATCCTGTTCAGTTCAGGATAGGATTCCGGTTTCAACACAGCCTTATCCGAATCAAAAAACACATTATTGATCTTGATCGAGGATTTAAGCTCGCTGATCTCTTCAATACTGATCATTGTGATCTTTTCTATGATCTCGGTATAAGTATTATGTTCCCTGAGATCAATATTCTTTGATATAGGATAATATCCCTCTTTTTCTGCAAAATATCCGTAAAGCTTTCCTGCAGGAAGAATGATCAGGTATGTTCCGTTATCCGGATCTGTCCCTGACTGTCCTACGGGTTTGTTTTCCGTCAGGTCTTCCCAGTAGATATCTGCAATAATTGGATTGCCTTTGGTATCAATAACCTTTCCCCTGATCAGGGTTACTATGTCCGGTTTAAGATGATCAGGTAAAGTAAGCCTGTAAATATCTTCTTTATTGATCTTGTTAGTGTTATTGGCAGAGTAATATGAATATTCGCCTGAAGTGGTGATATAATGTCCCCAGTCTGCATCAGGAGTGTTAATTGACCTGCCAAGATTAACAGGTTTACTCCATTGGGTCCAGTCTGTTTCCGATAACCGGGTTACTTTATAAACATCCAGCTTCCCGAGACCATAATGCCCGTCCGAACTGAAAAACATAGTTTTCATGTCAGGATGGAGAAACGGACTCCTTTCACAGAATGCTGTATTAATACTTATTCCCGGGTTTACAGCATCGCTCCATCCTGTTTTAGTTCTTGTACATACATAAATATCGGAAGCATAAGTAAAATCCCCGTGATAAAAATCCTGATCAGTATGCAGGTTATATCCTCCGGGTCTGGCAGAAGCAAATATTATTGCCTGACCATCGCTTGACAGCATAGCGTCTCCTTCCCAGTAATCAGTATTTACAGGATAAGGAAACCTCTCCGGGTCAGCCCACCCGCCACTCGTTTTCTCACAATAATAAATATCCCCTGCAAGAAAAATCAGCATAGTGTTACCATCAAAGGACACTGACATGGGTGCTTCATTCCCGGTTTCAGTATTTATACCATCCACCAGTTGTGCATTTGTCCATTTTTCCCTGTTATGAATATCCGCCGTGGAATAATAAATATCTTCTTTCCCCAGGTTATCCTCCCTGTTCTTTCCGCAAAAAAACAAAGTACTGTCATCAGCCGTGATCACCGGGGAATATTCATTCCCCTTAGTGTTAACAGCAATGCCGACATTCGTTTTTATTACCGTTGGATCATCCGCCTCAATAAGCTTAACGGTCTCTTCGATCCTGCTATATATTTCTGCACCACTAAAATAAGTCTTGTATTTATTGATCGTTTCAACGGCCTTATCATAATTTTTCTTTTGCAGATCTTTTTCAATTATCTTATGAACAGCCACCCAGGCCAGCTCTTTCGGTGCAGCAGCCCTGATATATTTATCATAATTTGCAAGGGCCTTTTCCGAAAGCCCTTCTTTCGGTTCCGGCTCAGGCGGAGAATAGTTGAGTTCATGGATCAGGTATAAAGAGGAATCCTTTGAATATGTCAGGCTGCCTGTGAATTCCCTGAACTTATTATTGTACTTTAAACGTAAAACATAATTTGTAGGATCCTCACACCCCTGCTCTCCGAAATTTTTTGTATAATTAATATATACCCTGTATCTCCCTGATGGCACATTCCCCTTATTCCAGTAAATATTTTCAACAGGTCTGTCAGAGCATCTCATTGTTTTTAATATAGTAGTATCATTGGCTTTACCCCCGCCATAAACCCAGTTCATATCCACATCCAGCTCACCGCCTGATGCTGAGGTCTTATGCTTATAAAAGATCTCCTCCCCTACCGGGTCAATACAATGCAGGTCAAGATCATTAAAATTATTCCACATAAGGGAGAACTGCAATGCACCTGTTTTGGCTTTTTCTCTTTGCAAACGTCGGTTCAACTCGAAATTCCGCTTCAGAAACTCCATCATATCATAATTCATCGCATCCTTGTCAACCATTTTGAACAACCCTGATACCATTGTCTCAGCCAGATCAATCTCCCATGCATAATTGGCAAGCTTAAGATCTTTTCTGAAATAAGATGTGGTATCACAAAATCCCGGGTATTTCTTCAGGAATTTCTGCAAAGTGACAAGCTCCCCATCCCAATTGTATTTATTATATAACAGATGGTATGCTTCACTTGTATGATCTCCGGCAGGAACATTTTCAATAAAATCTTCAAGGTTGGATATAGTGTTATTGTTCTTCACAAATCTGAACACACTGTCTTCTGCCACTGATCTGTATGAGTTTTCAGGATGCTCCCCGATAAATGAATAATAGCTTCCCGGTGTGCCATCAGCAGTTTTATTTTTGAATAATATCCTTTCATACCTGTCTTTTGCTATGGGATATTGTCTGGATCCGGGGTATTTTTCAGCAAATTCAAAATATGCATCATAAGAGTCTGCAATTTCAACCTGCTGAAACACAAGGCTGTCACGAATATCCGTTGCCCTGTGCGTGAGTTCCGGGGAATCAGGGTAACTGTCAATAAAATGCTCATAAGCAAATATGGTATTTTCAGAAACGGCAATATCAAATGCCTTTTTACAGATAATATTACATTCTGCCCTGATACTGAGAGGAGTAATATTATAATATATTTTATATTTCTCTTTTTCAAGGGAGTCTTGAAATGTGGTGTAGAATCTATCTGTAGCTTTTATATGGTCGTATGCTTTTCTAATACTATATGACAGGAATCCTTCCTGGTGATATACCCTGGCAAGTAAATAATTAACAGGTATGCTTTCCGGTGATTTGTTATATTTTTTTATCAGCTGGTTATAAGCTTTCACATATTTACCATCCGTGATAAGTTTAAGCTCTTTTACCTGGGAGTAGCTGATTGTATATAGCAGAAGGAATATCAGGATTAATACGGGGGCTTTTTTTATCATTTATCAATAAACCTTTTTGGGGTATAAACCGAAGAGGCAAATTTAAGGAATATTTTTTGAACAATCGAATGACGCCGCAGGCTAATGACTTACCCGGGTTGTGACGGTTCAAACTGTGTCCTGTTCACAATAGACCTGCCCAGTGTCAGCTCATCAGTATATTCCAGCTCATCGCCTACGGAAACGCCTCTTGCAAGAGTTGATACTTCAATCCCGAATTTGCTTATTCTTTTATATATATAAAAATTTGTCGTGTCTCCCTCCATAGTAGTGCTCAATGCCAGTATCACTTCTTTTATCTCTCCGTCAGCGATCTTATTCTCCAGCGATCCGATGGTCAGGTCGTCCGGGCCAATACCGTCCATAGGCGATATTATCCCGCCGAGAACATGATAAACACCCCTGAACTGCCTTGTCTGCTCCACTGCCATCACATCCCTTATATTCTCAACAACACAGACCACCGACCTGTCCCTTAAAGGATCAGAGCAGATATTACATATTTCAGTATCAGAGATATTATGACACTGTTTGCAGAATTTGATCTCACTGCGTAACTGTATTATTGATTCCCCGAATGACCGCACTTCCTCTTCATCCTGCCGCAACAGGTGCAGCACAAGCCTGAGCGCTGTCTTTTGACCTATCCCCGGCAGTTTCGAAAACTCGTTAACTGCCTTTTCAAGCAGCTTTGAAGGATAACCTTTAATGTCCATATATATTTAATGAAGTTATTTGTTCAAAATTAATAAAAAACCAGAACATTTATGATACTTATAGTATGTATAGTTTTAAATCCGAAATTCGAATATCGAAACTCGAAACAATTTTAAATTATCCAAATTACAATGATCAAAACAACAAACATGTATTCACAATAGCAATTTTTAAAGTTTTGAATTTTAAAACATTTGTATTTGTTTCGGATTTCGATTTTCGTGCTTCGTGCTTAATATTCCACACCCTCTTGTTTATAAATAATATCCCATGAATTATAACCATTAATAATTAATACTTATACTTGTTCAGTAAATCATAAATCTAAAATCAACAATCGTTAATCTTAGATCAGGGATGTCTCCATTACTGATATTCGGTGTTATAGCAGGGTATTTTATTCTTTTACTGGTAATATCGTGGTTTACATCACGTAACACAAGTAATGCGACATTTTTCATCGGTAACAGGCAGTCACCCTGGTACCTGGTGGCATTTGGCATGATTGGGGCTTCGTTGTCAGGAGTGACATTCATTTCTATTCCGGGTGAGGTTGGAAGCAGCTCATTTTCATATTTTCAACTCGTATTGGGATATCTTGTTGGTTATTTCGTAATATACACTATCCTGATGCCGATGTACTACAGGCGAAATTTAATTTCCATATACACCTATCTCGACCAGCGTTTCGGTAATGCTTCATATAAGACAGGATCCCTGTTTTTTCTTATTTCACAAACAATGGGAGCCTCTTTAAGACTATTACTGGTTGCCGGAGTATTACAAATAGGTTTCTTTAATGCATACGGTATCCCTTTCAGCGTTACTGCTATTGTTACAATTCTTCTGATCTGGATTTACACCTTCAGGGCAGGGATTAAGACAATAGTCTGGACTGATACTTTACAGACTTTTTTTATGATACTTGCAGTAATTATCAGCATATTTATTATCAGCAGGGAATTAAATCTTAAAGCAGGAGATATTATCAATACAATACAGGATCATAAATTTTCAGACATTTTTGTATGGGACTGGAGACCAAGAGGCTTTTTTATTAAGCAGTTTTTATCGGGAGCATTTATTGCTATATGTATGACCGGATTAGACCAGAATATGATGCAAAAGAACCTTACCTGCCCCAACATTCGTGATGCACAAAAAAACATGTTCTGGTTCAGTATTATTCTTGTTCCTGTAAATTTACTATTTCTAAGTTTAGGTGTATTGCTTTATGTATATGCAAATAGTAAAGGTATTGAGATCCCGCAATATACTGATGATCTTTTTCCTACTCTTGCACTTAAACATTTCAATTTATTTGCCGGAATAGTTTTTTTACTTGGTATTATCGCGGCAGCCTTTTCCAGTGCAGACTCTGCACTTACAGCGCTTACAACCTCTTTTTGTATGGATTTTCTGAATGTTGGTAATAAGGATGAAGTAACAGCAAAAAAAACAAGGTTAAAAATACATATTGCTTTTTCATGCATCATGTTCCTTGTAATTATGATTTTTCATGAAATTAATGACAGGAGCATAATAAATACTGTATTCACTGTTGCCGGATATACTTATGGACCATTGCTGGGATTGTACAGCTTCGGGCTATTCACAAAGCATAAGGTCAGGGACAGGCTTGTCCCGGTATTTGCAATATTATCTCCTGTGATATCTTATTTTATAAGCATGTTTTCAGAACAGATCCTGTGGGGATATAAATTCGGCTTCGAACTCCTCATCCTAAACGGACTAATAATGTTCCTGTTCCTCTATTTAACCCGCAAACCAAGTCACTAGCAGCAATATTCCCCCTTAACAAAGGGGGATCAAGGGGGTTATATAATTTTTCCATCTTGATAATTTCAAAATCCAACAGTTAAACACAAATAAAATTAGGAATTTTTGATTTATTTTGAAGTTTGAAGTTGGGATTTTGAAGTTATTAATTATATTCGAGCTACTATAAATAAATATGATAGATTATGCTTAAAGACCTTATATTAAAGAACCGCAGTTACAGGCGGTTTTACCAGGATGAGAAGATCAGCCTGGAGACTCTGAAAGAGCTTGTTGACCTGGCACGCCTGTCACCATCTGCAAGGAATATGCAGCCGTTAAGGTTTTATCTTTCCTGTGAAGAAGCAAAAAACAATATAATATTCAAGACTTTTGCATGGGCAGGTTATCTTAAGGACTGGGCTGGTCCCGAAGAAGGGGAAAGACCATCGGCATATATTATTATATTGCTGGATACCGGCATTACAGATAATAATTTCAGTGATCATTGTGTCGCAGCCCAGAGCATATTGCTTGGAGCAGCGGAGAAAGGACTGGGAGGATGTATGATAGGGTCAATTAAAAGACCGGAGCTGAAACAGGTTCTGAACCTGCCTGATAATTATGACATATTACTTGGCATTGCACTTGGCAAGCCGAAGGAGACAATAGTTCTTGATCCGGTTGATGCTGAAGGCGATATTAAATACTGGCGTGATGAAAACGGTGTTCACCACGTCCCGAAACGCGATCTTGAGGATATTATTATTTATTAATCCTACGGGATAATGGGGGACAGCGACCTATTTACATACACGTTTACTTATGATTTTCAGTGACTTACCCGGCATTAATTAGACCTGGTCCTGTTTTGGAGCGACCAGCAACAAAAAATCAATGAACTATTTGTTTCACTAATATAACAAATTTTGTTCCAATGTTGGTTATTTGCCTTTAATTACTTCCCAATGACCGCCTTTAGCAGGACCAATCCGTTTTATTATACCTTCTTTCTTAAGATTACTTAACTGCCATTCTATACCTTTTACTGTTATATCCAACGAAAGGGCAAGTTCATTTGCTGTAATGTGGTTGTTTTCCTTTATTAATCTGATAATTTTCTCCCTAGTTTTCTCCACAGTTTTCTCCCTAGTTTTCTCCCTAGTTTTCTCCACAGTTTTCTCCACAGTTTTTTCCACAGTACTACCCAGAGGAAAAGTAATAATAAAATCCGTTAACATGGAATTGAATTCCGGGATCTGATTTTTGTAGGTCTTCCAACCGTCAATCATCTTATCAAATCCGTACCCGGCAGTTTCAGCCAGTTTAACTGCTCTGAATGATTTTGCAATAACCGGATTACGTGGAATGGATTTATCAATTTCAAGTAATTTTTCCAATGGAATAGGCAGTCCACCCGGATTATGAAATTCTATCCTGTCATCAAATATTCTTATTCTTGATTTGGACGGGCTGAAATAATCAGCATGCATGATCATATTGACAAGTCCCTCCCTTATAGCTTCAAGATAGGGATAATCTTCAATACCAAATCCTTCGGAATCCATCTTGAAAGGAATATCAATATGCTGCCTTATACGATTTATGGCAACAAAATAGTATTCCCACAGGTTTTCCTGCTCTTCCATTCGGTATGTATATCTTGGTTTTGCATCAGTATATGATTTTCCAGGTACTTCGAGCAGGTCTATCCTGAAATCAGGAAATTTTCTTTGTATAAAATCATTTTGACCGAGTAAAAGCAATCCTCCGTAAGTCAGTTTTCCGTTTTCAACGATCTGGAGTTTACGGAGCAGGTCATCCGTACTTATCTTGTTATAGGCGTGGCCTACATTAAACCTTGACATATAATCACGATACCTGTTTATTGAAGGTTCGTGAAGCATACCGATATCATAATCTTCAATAACCTGTGTTGTCCTTGTACCAAAAGCCTGGTCACGGAACATGGCATTCAGTTCTTCCTCTGCAGCCCTCTGGTCACCACTGCCGCTTCTGATAAAAGTGTTTTTCGGTGATCCTATATATACCGGTTTTTTATCTGATAGTGGTATATAAAATGCAAGTATTGTTTTGCCATCAATAATATATTTTTTACTTATGACAGCAATTTTATATTAATATTATTTAACTTACTATCTTATCCGGCAACTTCCGGCATAGTACACATGTAATTAGTCTGCCTGATAAGAACAACATGATCCTTTATATCATCAATGTAAGCCGGCTTTTCCCTTTCATGTTTAACATCAGGTGTCCGGCAACTTCCGGCAATAAATTCAGCATCATCATTATGAATATCAAACACGACATACTCATTATTGTTATTTGTAACATGCTTATAATCAGTATAATTCATATCACCAAAGTGTTTATTTCATTAATTTCCATATTTATTATCCGGCAACTTCCGGCAATAATTTTAAAAGCACCAGCAAGATCAAATTTATAATCAACCATGCCTGTTTTCATTATTCAATCATCAATATCATCATTTATATTAAATAGTTTATCCGGTAATTTCCGGCAATTTTTCACTTGTCCGGATATACCTGGTCGATTGCCCTTTTCCTGCTTTTTTTACTAAATTATTATTAACCATTTTTGAAAGATGGCTTCTTGCTGTTCTTTCCGGTATTTTATCCGTTTCTGAATTTTCATAATCTTCCCGGCTAAAAGATTCTCCGGGTTTAAATTTCTTTAAAAACCTGATCATTCCCTCTGCAATATCAGACTTTGCCGGAGTACTATAAAGTGTAAGCGTAGTATATCCGTTTTTACTTGACCACTCCGGTAATTTCAGGCCATATTCCTCAAACCGTTGTTTTATCAGGCTTAATCCCCGTCCTTCTTTTTCCATTTTTTTTCTTAACCAAAAAACATGGGCAACAGACGGATTTCTGAATATGGAATGGTGTGGTTTGATCTTATTTTTCCCAATAATAATATCCGGAGGTATTTCGCCCGAATTAATAATTTCCATATTATCCTGATAAATATTTATAGTGATCTCCCCTGAAAAATCTGCATAATCTCTGTGTACCATTGCATTTACAACTGCCTCATCAAGGGCATCTAACGGAAATTTTTCCCTTACTATCCTGTTCCAGTTATCTTCTTTGAATTCACTGATCATCGGAAGATTCTTTTTAAAATATTCCATCAGTTTATTAAAGGAATCAAACAAATTATCTTCAATGGTAAGCATGTCGGAATATGTCCTTCCTGTTTTTCCCAGGGGCATGACTGTAATGCGGATTCTACACTGAGGTATAAATTTGGCAGGATTTTTACCAAATAGCGTCATAGCCCCATTACTTACTTTACCAAAATCCGTTAGCTGAAAATAGCTCAGAAACTCTTCAATATCAGAAGGCAGATTTTTTCCCCTGCCTGTTTTCTCAGCATCTTCAATTGTTTTATTAACCTCTTTACTGTTTAAATCTTTTAGGTTGGCATCTGAAAGGTTCATTTTTTCCCAGGTTGAAGCATGATCATTGCTGGTTCTTAATAATAAACTTATATCATCAGCTTCAGCATTTACAGTAGTGCTTCCCTTTCTTATAAAATATTTTTTATCAAGCGAATATGGTTGCCTTGCACCTTTTAATACGTTAATAAGCAGGAGGTTCTTTCCTTTATATTGTTCCTCTTTGATATATACCAATGGTTGAGGAGATATTCTTGATACAATATTTTCTTCAGTTTCTTTAATTTTCTCTGTTATGTTTCCCTGTATCCCGACTACTTCTTTACCTGAATAACCTATTAATAGCCACCCCCCTTCTGTATTCAGGAAGGAACACACTATTTCCAGAATTCTGTTAAGCTCATACTCTATTTTGAACTCAATATTAAAATCTTCTTTATACTTCAGAAGATCTGCGATAAATGATTTTTTACTCATGATATGTTTTTCATTTTTTTCATTAGTTCTTTAATTCTTACCGGATATTTAAACTGGCTTTCAAGGAAAAGCCTGATATCATCCAGTGTTGTATATTCCTGTACCCAGTTGCCTTTTCTTTTTATTGGCGGTATCTTGTCTTTGATCATCTGTTCATACAACCGTACACAGCGAATATCCATAATGTTCTTATCCCCAAAGTCAATATTGGATGAATTAACAGTAATGGTTTTATTTTTATTAATAACAGCAGCTTTCCTTATCAGTGACCTCGCAAATGCGACCCGGTAGTCTGCCATAATAAAACGGGGGATATTCATTTTAACAGCAGTTTCAAATTCTATGTGAGTAATGGACTTCCCATCTTTTTCAAGCACTCCTGATCCGTAATCAGGCCTGATAAATCCTACAAATACATCACAATCTTCAACGCCGTTTATGCAGTTTTTCTGATTAGATTCACTACTGTCAATCAGGAATGTCCCTTTATGCGAGTTATATACATCGTATCCGAAGTTATCTAACAAATGATATATACTATTCAGCTCACTCTGAAAATTATATACTGTTGATGCTACAAATACTTTAATATGATTACGTGGTGATACCATTTTCTATTCTGTTTTTAATGATCATTATTTTTCGAATTATAATTAACCAACCTGCCCTCAAATGCTTTTTTCAAAATGCTCTGCTTTAATGCTTCTGCTTTTTGTAAGCTTTTTTCAATGCTTTGTTCCATTTTTTCAGCTACTGATAAACGGGACTCTATTTCACTGACAATTTGGTTTTGTCTCCTGCTATTTGTTCCGGATTTTGATTAACCATTTTTATAAATTAATTTTATTTAAAATCAATCCTTTGTTTTTAAAAATAATTCCCTTACATCCACATCCAGCACCTCAGCAATCTTATAAAAAGTTTCAATTGTTGGTTGCATATCATTTGTACACCATCTTGATACAGTTGATTTATCCCGTCCGATTTGTTCTGCCAGCCATAATGCTGATCTTTCCTGTTCTGCCAGTACAGCCTTAATTCTATTATATTTTTGTTTTGGCATTTTGCAAAATTCTTTTCGTTTTGTACAAATATAGTGCATAATTATATCAAAATAAAAAATATCATACATCCATAATTACTATTAAACATGATTACAGTCTCGCACCAACCAATACAGACGGGCACTGACGATTGCACACTCCTTAACTCTGATTATTTTTCTGTTAACTCTGTTTATCATTCCTGAAAGCCCTGTTAACTACGGATCGCAGCTTCCGGATGTCGTATCATTGAATAAAACGCAAAAATTTTTTAAAGATGATACTTCCAAAACTCATATTTACAGGACTGACGGTACTGGTGCTGAACAAGCTCATAAAATTAAATAAGGTATCGGACAACCTCTATGAATAATGAATAATGAACAAGGAATATCGATTTGTGAACGGATGCAGATGCCGAATTACCGGATACCAGATATGAAAAATACTATCTGTTCGGGTTTTTCTGATTGTGTGGTAGTTAAAACCACAAATGGCGCGGGATGCGAAATGTTACATTGACGAAATTGGTTGAACCGACGATTCTCATTCATATAAGACAATTATTAAAAGAAAGAAGAACATTTTGCAGCCATCATTTGTGGAGATTCCTGCCTGCCGGCAGACAGGTTTTTTGATTACTTTTTTGTATGGTTGACAAAAAAGTAATGCGCCCCGATGGGATCGGGGCAAGAATAGGCATGTGCGGCTGACACCAATCCGGTTCAACGAATTTTTCCATTTCAAGGCAGACATATTATTAAAAAATACGGTAAAGTCAGCGATCACAGTGACCCAGCCTTTTGTAAAGCTTCTGGCAGGTGAAGAGGAGATCGCCACCTCTGATGTTTCGGACAAGGAATTTAAAATAAAAGGCCTTTCTCCGCACAAACTGGATATGGTGGATTTTAAGATCAGCCTGCTGGATGCTCTAGGTCTGATGAACAATCTGAACTACCAGTTCCCTGAAGAATTTGATAAAAAGACCCTGCTGGGCAAAGCAGCATGGATAGCACAGCATATCCCGGAAATAATTCAGGGATTGAACATGACCTATGAAGTATCCACTTATGCTGACGGGGTATTTATTAAAGACACGGAGGAGGTAAGTTTTCTAATGTTTATTCTCCTTTATGAGTATATTACCTCTTTCTGTAACAAAATATTTCTGTTTCGGACTTTTAGGAGATGCCGGATCTGTCATATTTAGCAAGTTTTCTGCTAATAGTGGTTTGATATATTTATTCCTAAATTTAGTTCTGTCTTTCCAGCCTAATGCATCCATAACATCCTGAAAGCTGACTGGTTCTGCACATTTCTTTAATATTTTTATTATTTCATATTTACTTAATGCCAGCTTAGTGCTTACTTGATGCCAGCTTGGTGCCTCTTGGTGCTTCTTGGTGCCGTTTATTATTTCTTGCGATTTAACAAAATCTTTTTTAGATAAAGTAATTCTAAAGCTCAAGCTCGGTTCAGACCATTTTAATTCTATATCAGGATACTTTTTAAGTTCAGAAACAATAAGCTTTAGTCCGCTTCCCCATTGTTCAATTACACCCATTTTTTTAAAGACAGAAGCAATACACTTATTACGTATATCTGATTGCCCGGATTCCATTTAATCAAAATTAATAGATGGTAGAAGCATCCCTGGACTTGTAATTTCAATCTTATCATCAAAAACAGCAACCTTAATGTCTTTTCCTTTTAGGGAATAATCCCTGTGTACAACTGCATTCCTTATTATTTCGCGAATTGCAACTATCGGATATTCCCAACGGTCTTTCCTGTATACACCTTCATACTCCGATCCTTTAGCAATATTTCTAAGTACAAATTTGTATGCTATTTCTGCATGTAAACCAATATTTGTTTCAACGCTTTCCTGATCAATAAAATCGCCAGGAATAGTTCCTTTAAACCTGGCACATTCAATTTTTGCATAAGGAAATATTTGCGATCTGACCTGATCGTCAGAAAACAATATCATTGCATTGGTAGGATATTTTTTTTTCTGATCAGTGCTGTAAAGGTTCAATTTATTAAGTACTGCATTCGTCAATTCCTCTGAAGTGCTTTCAAAATAAAGCTTTCTGAAAGATGTCATATCTAATTCATCAGCTTCTCTATCATGTATAAGTTCACTGTCAAAAGAAACATTGCGTTTTTCCTTTCTAAAGATGTAATAAGTTCCTCATTAGCCAGCCTGTTTATAGATCCTACCCTAATATATGTACCCTTGTTTTCACCCTTACTTTTAAAGAAATATGGAGGATTATTTCCTTTATGAATAATCACTCTTATAATATGTTTTCCATTATAATTATGGAAATTTATATCCGGGATAATGATAGGGGAGCAATTGTCATAAATGATATTAGATATTTTCTCTTCGATTTTTAATAGTTTATCAGAATCGCAACCTGTTATTTCTCTGGGATTGTCCTTTATACCTATTAAAATATTTCCACCGGCATCATTGGCAAATGCAATTACTGTTTTTGCCAGTTCAGAAGAAACTGGTAATTGTTCTTTAAATTCAATTCGCCTTCCTTCAGGTAAATTTATAATAGATTCAAAATTCATGATCATACAGATTCCCATTAATAGTAAACAAATATACTACTTTGTATTTTGTTATTTGAAAGTTGTTCACATATTCTCATTATTGACACCGGTCTAATGAATATGAAAGCCATTTTAATCATTAAAATGCTATATCATATATAGGTGTGCTACAGTCTTGTTTGCAAAACCACCTTCGGATGTGGAGATCATCAACGATATCAACGGCGAACTGATCAACTTTTACAGGGTATTGAAAAATGAATTCAGCAGGTTAAAAAAGGAAGTGGATAGCACACTACATAGCAGGGAAATCCATCGTGAAGCAAGGATCATATATAATTACCCTGAATTCTTTGACCGGATTACAAGAGCATGGGCATTATGGGTATTGAGCCGGATGGGATTTAGTGGTCTGATTGACGGTTCCTGGGGATATGATATCAAGACCAACAAAACTGTTAAGACCACCAGAAATTCAATAAATAATTTCACCAAAGAGCTGTCCGACCGGCTGGAGAATGTCCAGATAGAATGTGAAGATGCCCTGAAAGTAATCCGGACCCGTGACACGAAAAACACCTTCAGTTTCATAGATCCGCTGTATGTCGGTTCCGATCAGGGACATTACAAAGGATACACTGATGAGGATTTTGAAAACCTGCTGAACCTGTTATCCGGGATTAAAGGAAAATTTATACTAACCATGTTCCCACATGAGATATTGAAAAAGCATATAAAAAAGAACCGCTGGACAGTAAAGGAGATAGAACGCAGGATCACGGCAGCCAAAACAAACAGAAGGGAACAGAAGGAGCTGCTGGTGATGAATTACAAGATTGATAAAAGATTGATACGAGATTGAAAAAGATTGATGGGGACAGGTAATTCAATCTCATCAATCCTATCAATCCCTTCTCCGAAGGAGTCCTTTGGACAATCTTGTTGATTAAAAGAAAAGACAATGGCAAACCAATTAATTACGATAAAGAATTATGACGATGTAATCAGGGACATGGACTTCACTGCCCTACCCCCCGAACTACAAAAAGGCATGGAGTTTCTGAACATAGTATCCGAAGGTGATTGGCAGGCGTACCGTAACAACAAATACATAAAACAGGCAGTAGATACATATTTCAAAGAACTGAACAATAAACTGAAAAATATAAAGGCAATGAAAACAAAGAAATCAAATAAGGATATACCCATAGAAATACAATTCATCCAGAGATATTTAAACCTGCATAATAAGACAAAGCCGGCAATAGATATATGGAATTTCATTATGGACATCCATGAAGCAGGCAATACCGGAAAAATAACCAAAAATTCCGCCTTTTCCGGTTATATAAAACAGATACACAACCAACTGGTAAAAGCCTACCAAAAGATGGAAAAAGACGGAACAGACCGCATTAAAATAAGCCTGGATAAAGCATCAATTAAGAAGTATAAAAAGGTAACAGAAAATAAAGGACTGGGGTTTATTTCACAACTGGCTACCGGTGTCGCAACCATACTTACTGCAAACGAAGTTAAAAAACGAATAGAAAAACCATCCCGAACCAAAAAGAATACTGTGATCAATAGCACTCAATTGGCTAACCTTAAATTTGAACACCTTGGCCTCACGGGGAAGTTTAGGACTGTACTGGGCAATGTAACTATTCCTTTTAGTATGATGATCTACGGAGCTCCAGGATCAGGCAAGTCCACGTTCAATATCCTTTTTGCTAAATACCTGGCTGATGAGTTGAATAAAAAAGTGCTTTATATTGCTAGTGAAGAAGGTAAACAGAGTGCCACTATTAAGGAGAAATTTGAACGCTTGAATGCCATGCATCCTAATATTGATCTTGCTGAAAGTATGGCTGTAAATCTTAATAAATATGATATCATCTTTGTGGATTGCGTTGATGATCTACAACTTTCACCTGATGAAATAAAAAACATATTGGATAAACATACCAAAAACAAAAAATCTTTTATCTTTGTTTTTCGCGCTACAAAAGATGGAAGCTTCCGGGGATCATTAACTTACGAACATCTGATGGACATTAGTATTCAGATGCAGGAAGGTAAAACAGTCAATAAGAAGAATAGGTTTGGGGGGAGTGGGGTGATGAGGATTTGGTAAATGATCATTTGTTTTTGCTATGAGTATCAATTGAAGATTTATATAATGAGTAAATTAATCTTTGGATTAAATAAATTAAAAATAAGTAG
>Ga0180433_10002338_pt1 | contig 29443 bp, 19 predicted proteins | sample SS_ome_8_FD_132980 | JGI IMG/M metagenome (GOLD analysis project Ga0180433, IMG submission 132980) | Hypersaline lake sediment archaeal communities from the Salton Sea, California, USA - SS_1_D_1 metaG | ecosystem: Environmental > Aquatic > Non-marine Saline and Alkaline > Hypersaline >... | reverse complement strand
TGGCGCGCGATCATAGACAGGTCTTCATGAAGTTTTACATGATATCGCTGTGCCGTTTTTACGCTTTCACTATCACGTATATCTCGAAGATGACGTCGAGATTGTTCCAATACTTCTTCCGCCTCGCGTTTGAATCTCTCACGTTCACGACGAACCTCATCCCGCTCATTCGTCACTTGTTGTTGAAGAATCAGTTGCTCTTCTTCAAGTTTCCGTTTTTGAGAAGTCAATTCATCTTCCCTGTCCTGTATCTGCATGCGTTCGTGTTCTATGGATGCAAGCAGACGCTGGAGATGAATCCGTTCTGGCCCCAGTAGATCCCCCGCCCGTTCAAGTATTTCACGACCGAGACCGAGTCGTGCCGCCACCGGAAACGCCTGTGATGCACCGGGAGCACCCATATGAAGAACATATGTCGGTTGTAGCGTCGACGGATTAAATTCCATCCGTGCATTGGCCATACCATCAGTAGTAGCGGCGACTTCCTTTAGACCTGCAAAATGACTGGTAGCCGCAATTCGCGCCTGGTCGTTCCCCCTGTCATGCAGCCATTCCAGAATGGCACTTCCTAATGCCTGCCCTTCCTCGGGATCCGTACCCGCTCCCATCTCATCCAGGAGGACCAGACAATATCCACGTTCGTGTTCACGCACATGGTCAACTATACGAATCATATTCGCCATATGAGCGCTAAATGTACTCAGAGACTGCTCAATGGACTGTTCGTCCCCAATATCCACGAGTATATCGCGAAACACAGGAAGTCTGGATTCTTCTCCAGCAAGAATGGGAAGACCACACGATGTCATAAGTGCGGCCAGCCCGATGTTCTTCAACGCCACGGTTTTTCCGCCGGTATTCGGGCCCGTTATAAGGACGGTACGAGTAGTTTTGTCTAATCGGATACTCATGGGAATACATCTGTCGCCAATGAGCGGATGCCGAATACGATGAAGATCCAATACCCCATCATGATCAAGAATCGCGCAATTTCCTTTATGTTCAACCCCATACTGTGCGGATGCGAATACGGCTTCCAGACGTCCGATTACGCCGGGCATACGTTGAATAGTGGTAAGATTTTCTCCAATACGAGTACTCAAGACGGTTCGAATACGGAGTATTTCCTTCTGCTCTTCATTATGAAGTTCCTCGAGCTTTGCACTTAATGTCGCGACGTGCATCGGTTCGATGAAAAGCGTTGCACCACTTGCAGACACATCACGTACTACCCCGGATACTTTTTCACGATAGGATGATTTAACCGGAATAACGGGGCGCCCTCCTCTGAAATGAACCTCGGATTCTTGAAGATATTCCTTGAGTGCGTCATCGCCGGCAACGGCGGCGGCTTTTGATCGGACCTCACGTTCCACATTCGCCATACGGGATCGTATCTGTGCAAGATGCCTGCTTGCGCTATTGGTGATCTCTCCATTCAATTCAAATGATCGCCAGATATCAGACTCCAAGCGTTCAAGAACCGCAATCAATTCTTTCTCGCCATCGGCAATTTTGAGAGCGCTCCCGCATAGTTCCGATAATCGCGGATATTTCTCGCGGTGCTGATCGAGGAAAGACCAGCTACGACGAAAATCTGCAATCAATGCTGCGATTACTATCAGTTCCTCTCCGAGAAGAACCGCTCCGGCACCCGCTCGTTCCAGGGCATCCGTCGGATCATCCACATTCTCTAAATCAAGCCGTTCTCCCGTTTCAAGGACTTTCATAGCCTCTTCAGTCAAACGCAACCGACGCTGGACTATTCGATATGAATGGGACGGTCGGAGCTTACGTAGCTGTCGAATACCCAGAATGGAAGGTGCAAAATACCCTACCTGCTTGAGAACCTCAGGAAGTTCGAGCGTCAGAATTGAATGTTCATTCATGGCGAAATCAGCCGGTTGATGCGTAATCGGAGAGCAGCATCCCACGGCGCGACCTCAAGACTTTCTTGCAGATACATGAGTCCTTCGGGCAATCTTCCTAAACGAATAAGGATCTCTCCGAGATGTTTGAGAACTTCCGGTTCATCAGGTGTCAGTTCCTGAGCACGCAGGATAAGCGGTAATGCCTCTTCATAACGCCCTTCCATGAAATGTACCCAGGCAAGGCTATCGAGATAATATGGATTATCCGGTTCTTTCTCAACGGCACATTCGATGAGTTTCCGTGCATAGGGAAGGTCAATGCCACGTTCTGCAAGCATGTATCCGAGATAATTGCAGGCAGTATCATTTCCCGGGTCATCGGCCAGTATATTCTCGAAAAGATCACGGCTCTTTTTTACGCATGCAAGTCGCTCCCAGAGAGACGCTCGTTGAAACATGAACTCGATACTAGTACCTGCGCCCCGAGGAATAGCATGGAGACCTCTTTCAGGGAATCCGACACTCAACCAGGCTGAGGACAGGGATAGAGCACATGCGCTGTCACCATGTGCTTCCACACAGCGTAACAACTCACGAATGGAAGCCTGCTCATTGCCCATGGCTGCAATGATCGCAGCCTTCTTCTGGATCAAAACAGGATCATCCTCGAGAGAAATTGCTCGTGATATGAGAGATAATGCGCGCCCCATCTGTCCTGTTTGTATATACGCAGTCGAGAGTAGATCCATAACCCCGATATTCTCCTGATCAACTCGAAGAACTACCTCTAATTTCTCCCGCGCCTCCTCTACTTCCCCTAAGGAAAGGAGTATAATCGCCGACTGTCGCATCCAATCGAGATCACTGGGATCGCATGCAAGCGCCATATCCGTCACCGTATGCGCAGACTGATATCTACGCATCCTGTAGAGCGCTTGAAAGCAATCAACGAATAGATCGTCATTACATTCCCCGCGAGCTGCGAGGGCGACGTATGCGGACTCCGCTTCGTCGAAACGACCCAATGCCTCCAGAGATACGGCACACAGAAGGCAGGCATGTATATCGTGAATAGGAAACTGCGGATTCGCACACCATTCCTGAATAAGCTCGGCACGATCCGCCGCAAGAAGCAGTTCAGCCCGTTCTTTCGATGCAGTAGGTTGATCAGGCCACCGGGGTTCCATCTCTTGAAGAATCGTTACCGCGCTATCTGTTAGACCTAATCCGATGAGTAGCTTTGCCGCTGACAACGATGCTATTTCATCTCCGGGATGCAATTCAAGAATTCGAAGATCAGAATGCAGCGCATCAGCGGAATGCCCGGCCATACGCTGTACGGCGGATGCCTGACGCAACCATGCAACCGGTGGTTTATCTCCACGTGTGGCTTTTGACAGGGCTTGAGCGGATCGCTCCAGATCCCCAAGACGGAGTGAAAGCATGCCGATTTTAAACCACAGATAGGGATCATCCCCGCCGTTCCGGACCGATTCAAGATATGAACGATATGCCGAGGTTGGGAGACGAGCCTGGTCATACATCGCCCCGAGGATAAAATGGACATATGGATCGGTATTATCCTCTTTTGAAGAAACGGATAGCGTCGAAGTCGAACTGCATGATGCAAAAAGCATGAGTCCGAGCCCTAGAATACTTAGATTCCGGAGATTATTGTATTTACGAGGAGTTCGTGTCATGATCAAAAAACCACGTGATACTGTGGACCATTACAAGAATCCGAGTGTTGCCAATACATTTCATGAAGATCGATACGGTGGTACAATCGGACAATGGTTCATGAAAACGGAACAGGAAGCGTATGCAAATCTCGCTTCATTCATTCCGCCCATCGGCTCGGTACTTGATATAGGAACAGGATCCGGAAAGCTATTCACTTCAATACCTTCCACACATTTCGTCGGGTTGGATACAAGCCTTCCAATGTTGAAGACTGCTCGAGATATCGGAGGTATCCGTTCTTTAATCACGGCGAATTGCACCCGGCTACCCGTCATGACAAAAAGTTTTGATCTCGTGATCGGATCTCGCCTGCTCATGCACATACCCTCGTGGCGTCACCTGATCCAAGAGTGCTGTCGAGTAGCCATCTCAGGCGTAATCCTAGATTTTCCCATACGCCCGTCTTTCGCCGCACTGGAACCTCGGATCTGGAGTCTATCCCGAAGGCGAGATACACACCCTAAGCATCGTGTATTCAACCGCCGTGAAGTCATGGCATCGTTTTCAGAATATGGTTTCGAGTGCGCGGCGTTATCAAAGGGATTCGTCCTCCCCTATCGGTTCCACCGATCACTGAATTCCCTTTCGGCATCAAAACTCATTGAACATGTGATAAGACGAACGGGGATCACCAATCTGCTCGGTTCACCGGCGTATGCTCTATTCGTACCGGCCGATCGGTCATTCCGCTTATAGTCTTTACCCTGATCGTCGGCTTTCGGAATAATGGGTCAAGAATCTGCACTATACGTCGTGAAAATCAAGAACCGCTTTATATATAAGGCGGTCTCCCGGACGTCAGGTCCCGGCACTCGCTTCGGATATTTCTCCGTTTCCTTCCGGCGCCGATGGAGCGGAATCCAGAACCGACAGCATCGCCTCTGCATCATCAACCCATTCACTCTCAGGATACGTGGATATCAGAGTCTCGTATGCTTTTCGGCCACTGGACGTATCCCCTAATTCCTCGGACAATACAAAACCAATCATGAACTGGCTTTCGTCTGCGCGTTTGCTCTCGGGAAACCGCTGCAGTAACTCGCGGTACACGTCTAGTCGCTGATTGGGATTCGTCATCTCCTGAGCGAGAGAGAAGAGTTCCTCCTCGTTCATGGTGTCTCTATCTTGAGGTTTCGCCCCGTCGGCGGATCGTTTCGATTTCGGTCCGCGCGAACCGTCCTCCGAGATGATTCTGACCTCGTATTGCTTTTTTAGTGCTTCAAACGCCGATTCTATAGCAGGAACCTTTGCATTTACCAGTAGATGTGATCGAATGGATTCCTCAACTTCAGCCATAGGCCGCAGACCGGCATATTCTCGTTCCTCGACTGTAAAAAGGAGATATCCTTTATCCGTCGCAATCACCGGTCCCGCAGATCCTTCTCCGGTCTCCCAAACCGCGGTTTCGAATGCCTTGTTTTCACCGATTTCCCGAATAGCACTTCCCGAAACCAGCCATCCTACCGATCCGCCGGTTCTTCTCGACTTATCATCCATACTTTCCGCTTTGGCAATGTCCGAAAAGCTTTCTCCGGCAAGAATACGTTCCCGGAGCGCCTCGGCCTTATCTCTGGAATCCACGGTAAAATACCTGACAAGGGCACGATCATCCACCTGGTATCGTTGTTCATTATCTTTGTAATATTGTTCAATGAGGGAATCGGGAACGAGAATTTTCGCGCGGATTTCTTCAGCCACTTCCGATAAGGATTGATAGGGCATCCGTTTTGCGAGGTTCGCCTTTAAAACATGAAATCCGAGATCCGTTTCGATAACGGAACTGAGTGAACCGGGTTGCATCAAAAACAGCGTATCTAAAAGGACAGGATATTCTTTCAACAATGACGGTGCCTCATCCCTCGGAAAGATGCCCATCAATCCGTTGGTGGCCCGCGTCTTCTCGTCAATACTCATTCGCTTTGCAACATCTCTGAAATCCGCGCCTTTCTCAATTTCGCTGCGCGCGGACTCGGCATCTTCCCTCGTACGGCAGAGGATATGCCAACATTTCCGTTCTTCGGGTTGCAGAAATTCATCTTTGGATTCGTTATAATAGGCCTCCACTATATCATCGGGAATGCCCATTTTCTGTTCCATTTCCCGCGTATAGTACTCGCGTTGGAGGATTTGTCGAATCGTATCGTCTATACGCTTCCGTACTTCAGGATCACGATCTAATCCAATGCGCATAGCCTCATGATAGAGCACCTCGGATTTGATCAGTCGGTCGAGTATCTCTTCGTCAGAATATTGAGCCCGGGCGTATGGAGGAACTCGCTTGGCGTATTCATCAAAATCAGCTCTTGTTATTTCAAAGCCTTTACCCGTGGCCATTACTTCATCTGACACGCTCTGATCGGGAGATTTGCACGCCATAATCGACACAATCAGACAACCAGCTAATACGATAAATAAACTTTTCATACGATAATCCTCCATTTAGTGCTATGATTCGTAAAAAAGATATCTAGTCCCGACCTTCGAGTAGATCCTCGTATATAGTCAGGATCTTTTCTCCAACATTTTTCCAACTGAAATCTTCGCGCGCTCGTTTCCGACAAGCAGTTCCGATTCGCTTTCGTTTCTCTTCATCACGAGCTAATTCGCCTACTGCCGCGGCAAGTCCATTTTCATCACCGCGGGCCGAATACGATCCGAGTTCACCAAGTAATGAACGATTCGTTGCAGTGTCGTATGCAACCACGGGTAGACCGGCAGCCATGAAATTATATATTTTTGAATTGGCTTCCGTTTGCGAATCCTTTGGGGTCACTGCGAGATCCCCGGCTGTCAGGTACTCCGGCAACCGTTCATATTCCACGCGACCAACAAAATGAAAACGATCCCCGATTCCTATGTTATCGGCCATACGTTCATAGTGATCCACATTGGGAAAACCGATGACAAGAAATTCGAGTTCGGGGCATATCTCAAGGGCAATCGGCGCACCCCGTATAAGCGCATCGATACCCTGGTATGGGTATAGGACTCCCATATACACACAGAGAGGAGTACTATCCTCTATGCCGAGTTCCTGCCGTATTCCGAACCTGTTTGCTTTTTCATATATATCAACATCCACACCCTCCGGTACGATATGAATCTTTTTCACTCCAAGATCCGGATCGGTCTGGAGATAGGATGCTGCCCCCACCGAGGATGCAAGAACAACGTCCGCCATCTGAGTTGTTAGCTTCTCAAGAAAACGATTCGAGCTGTAGAATAATCCACGCGTGGATATGAAATCATGAGCGAGCATCTCGCCGACCAGACTTCCCTGAAGGTCGAAGACCAGTGGAACATCAAGTATCCGACTCACGAAGTATCCGATAAAAACACCCTCGTGGAGATGCCCGTGCACGATATCGGGCTTATCCCGCAGGCCGGAGAGAAGGGAGCGAATAGTAAGAAGAATATCGATGTAGTATTTATGCCAGGAAGGTCCTGCATCCAGTTTGGAATACCACGGCAGATGTGGTATTCGATGGATCTCGATTCCCTTGGGCGTACGACCGAGATGATAGGTGCAGATGGTAACCCGATGTCCCAGTTCGACTAGAATTCGAGCTTCTTCTAGTATTCGTACGTGGCAGCCTCTGTCTGAGAAAAACGGAGTCGGAGCTATGCTTAGAATTCTATACACTGGAGTAATTTAGTAGAGGATCAACGCCACGGGAATGGCGCGATTACATACTACCAGGAATATCCGAATGGATCGGTTTCCCGAGCTCGCGGATACCGGGAAAACTCAAACCGCAGGTGTATGCTGTCCGCAGGTTTCCAGTTGAGCTGGACTCCCGACAAAGAGATTCCACTATCAGAATCGTTTGCTCCCTGAAATGTGAACTGCTTACTCAGAGTGGCATGAACCGTTAATCGGGGACTGAATGTGTATCCCACTGTGGTGAAGAGTGCTCCTGCGGATTCCTGTATTCCACCACTCGAAGAGTATCCGAATACAAGGCTGTTTTGAAGACTGACTCGGGACATGTCCAGTAAACTGAGGCTGCTTGAATCCTTGGTGAATGAGAGTGATGGTTGAACACCGGTATATCCCCACGCCGATGTCGTTATGAATACCAATCCAATGAATGTAATCATCAATCGTTGCATTCTCCGCGCTCCTTCGCCCCGTATCTTATTATACATCTATCAGTATGACTGGGTTTCAAGCTGCCGTTTCTATCACCTCATGTCAATGCCGTCTCATCTGCGCACCAAACCGGTCAGTGTCCTGTACATGCGGTACATACGATGCCTATGACGATACCAGTACCGGATCTTCGTTTTTGCACCGAGGGATTCCTTGAATGCTTCAAGGCTTTTTTTCCCGCGGCTCCCACCCAGATCAACAGTTCGAATACCATTGATTCCAAGGTGTTCGAACACACTCAGATAGAGAAGGTTCCCCGCTTTCAATGGACGGGATACGGGATCACTGGTTGAGACGAGAGCAACAGCATTTTCGTTCCACCATCCAATCAGAAGTGCCGCTATTACATGCCCGTTATGGAACGCGCCCCAGAGACCGCAGTTGGCTTTGCCCTCCCGCACGAGCTTCCTCCACCATGAACGGGGATACGTTCTCGCATTCCGTGAACGTTGCTGTGCATTGTGTAATTGAATTACTTCGTGGAGATGTGATTCATCCTGGATTCGCTGAATACGTATGCCTTTCTTCAGGGCATGCCGCGCGGCCGTCCGACATTTCCTGTGCGCGAATCCCCAGTCACTGGGATTATCCGCCGGTATCTCGACCTCATGAACCACATGGTTCATCTCGTCCCATCCAGGAAGCCCCAACCGGGTGGTTGGATACATAATGACTTCAGGTGCAAGACGCGAAAGGGTGGTGTTGAAAACCGGAGTAATGTCTCGCACTGATGAGGGCTCAATAAGCGGACCTCCTGCCATCCCCCATGGCATTGACTCGATCCGTACCGGTTTCCCGAACCGTTCAGCGGTTACGATAAACGGAATTATAATATTTGTACTCTGCCATAGTGCACAAGAAACCTTCCAGGCCAATTCTTCCACGCCGAGTTTCGTCCAGACTGGAGATTGCGTGAATCGGGCCTCCGGATCCAGAGAACTGAGACGATGCCACGTCTCATCGTCAAAAGCTTCGGAAGCCCCAAGTATTCGTACCCGGTCATTCACTCTGTTTCCCCCTCAACATAAGAACGACCGCCGCAGTTCCTCCCATGGCACTAAGAAACTCCGTACTCAATGTTGCCCATGCGGCTCCCTCTGCTCCTATCCGACTCACAAGTCCGATATTCAAAGCGATATTGACGGATCCGGAGATAATGAGCAGAGCAAAATTCAAAGCGGGTTTTCCCATGGCCAGAATCATACTGCCTGCACAGAGTACGAGAGACCGGAACGGCAGACCTGCGGAAAGAATCCTGATAAACGGAAACGATCCGGCGTACTTACTTCCAATAATTACTACCACCACCTGTGGTACAACAAATATCCCGATTACTCCCATTCCGATTCCATATCCTACAAGACGGATTACCATGGAACGATACCGTCCGGAAAGGTCCTGACCTTCCCCGAATGATCGAACCAGAGAAGGAAATACCGTATGCATAGCTGCCGACGGTATCATAGATAATCCCATATATACCATGGCGGCAACACGATAATCACCAATGATTCCGCTATCAATTCGCAGAGCGGAAAGAACCAGAGTATCTGCCGTGTGAATCATCGTTGAAAAAGATGCGCTCAAGAGGCTGAAAAAGGCATATCGCCAGAAACCAGGAGGATACCCTCCGTGAAAACCGGGTTTCGTACGCGTAGCCACAACCAGTAAGAGACCTGATGCAAGGACGGCGATTGCCCGACCCAGAGCCGCGCCACTCACCTCCCAGACCGCGGCACCTCCCAAAACAATCACTAATGTCGAGATGCTGGATACGCTTTCAAGCAGGGATTTTCGCTTGAGTCTGTTCATGCCATGAAGCCACGAAAGACAGGCTTGCGTAAGAGAACCGAGAGGGAGAATTATCAACGAGAGGGGCAGTACTCGCCATATCCAGGGTTCGGTGGACAACAGGTGTGAGAGTGGGGAAAAGCCCAGAACAACTCCGATAATCAGCGACCATAAAATCGAAATCATGACTGCGGAGTTTTTAAGCCGGTCTCTCTGGTAATCGCTATTGGCAAGTGTGGTAAATCGGGAAAGAGCACTCGGTATACCGGCCTGCGAAATAATGCCGCCAATAGCAAGAACAGAGGAGAACACAGCATATCTGCCGAGATCCTCACGTGTCAGAATGCGGGCCAGAATCAAGCCTTGTATAACGGTTACAATACGTGCTATTCCCTGGGCACCCAGAACATGAAAGAATCCCGATCGACCCATCCGCCCCAACTCAAAAGCCGCCCATCGTGCCATGGACGGCTTTGAGTCAGTTATTGTGAATTTCAACTGGTCTAATGATTAAGGTCGTTGCATCGGGCGTTACGTTTCGGTAAACAACCTATACTGGGACCGGAACATCGAGCTCTTTTCTCGCCAATGCTACCAGTTGCCTGTCTGTCATACGTTCGGCCGAATGAACATCGACATTTAATTTTTGGAGACCAGGTAGTCCATCGATGGTTTTTCCGAGTTCCTGCTTCGCGAGACCCGGTCCCATGAGTATTATCTTTGGAGAATCTTTTACGCGTACTACGATCTCGTCGTAAAACTTAGACAGCTGCTGCTGACGTTTTTCCTGATCTGAATGGCGTGCCGCCGATCCGTGCATATAGGGTTGCCGTGCCCTGGCTCCGCCGGTACTCTTGGTTACTGATTCGATTCCCGATTCCAATTTCTCAATACGTGGTTCTCCTTCTTTTGAGAATCGTACAATAAGAGCCTCTGAATGGTCGAGCCAGACAGCGCACCGCTTCGGCATATAGCACCTCCGGTTAGGGTTTACGTATTTCAGGAAGGAAGCCCATCGATCCCTCGAAAAGGAACTACCGTGTCCGGTCCATTTCGGACTACCACATCCGTCGTCATCGTCCATATCTCCGTGGTGATAGCGTGATACTTCCTGATCACAGTTTGTGTACAAGCCCGCGTCAACTCTTCCACAATCACCCCCTCGATGAGACTTCACGGGTGCAAATCCTATCCACTGTGATAATGGGAAATATGGTGGGTTCTTTCGATATGGTTGCGGGCAAGGCAATTCAGGAATTGTGGATGCTCTACTCTTCGTATCCCGAGAGAGATCTCCGGCCCTCATGATTCCATACGATACATGTGAAGTATAGAACTGATTGGAGTATCTTTCGCCGGATTCAGCACATTGTTGGATCAAACCATCTATGCCCGAATGATGGCGCAAGCGACACTTCCTTTTCTTTTGATACGAATACATGAAGGACATATTTGTCCTATGAGAAAAATGCATTACCTGTTCCACCAAGGCAAGTTTTTCAGCATAACATCTGGACGAAGACCTTCATATCATCTATCATCCGTAGATCGTACACCTGTAGGTCACCCGGAGGTTCCACTAAAATGATATTTATCCTGGCGGTAATTCTCCTCGGTGGGGGCCAGTTTACTGGAGGAGACCAGGAGACAGAAACCGCCCGTTGCATTGCTTGTCATCAACGATTATCACTGGTACGCGGCAGGAATAGCATTCCACAATTCACCATATCCGTTTCTCCTGAGGTGTATCGGCATAGCGATCATGGTCAGATTTCCTGTATCCAATGTCATGGAGACTGTTTTTCAGTGGTTCCGCACATACGCGAGAACAGAAGAACGCTTCAGTGCGGCGATTGCCACATGAATGATATCATGCCGTGTTCCGGTCATCTCTTCAGCGAATATGAACAGTCACACGGTGGTGACATTCACATTGCGCTGATCGATGGGTTTCACTGTGGTTCATGTCATGATGCTCATATACTTACCGTATCTCGGTGTGAACCTCCGGAACATACCAATACACTGTGTCTTCGTTGTCACCCCGGAATATCACTCATCGCTCCTCATATCGGGTTCCCAGGCACGAGACTGCATCTCGAACACTGTTCCTGCGGTGATTGTCATTTCCCCACAGAACGGGAGACCGTCTCTCATTTTGTCCTGCCCGGGGATGCATCTCTCAAGGACTGCCGGAGTTGTCATAGCAAGACTATGGCCTCAGATCTTTTTCCGAACCGTGTTCATGTATGGGAAAAAAGACATATACCCGGGTGGCGATCCGGCATGACAATTGAGATTATTTTCGTAATCGTGGCAATCGCGCTGTGGACGGGTGCACTTTTCTTGCGATTGGCAACATCCGGACCCCATGCATTGACGCGGTTTTTTCCGCCGGGGCCGTCCGCACGGATCAGAGGGCTCTCCATTGTTATCTTGTTTATTACCGGCTTCATCATATATGCGGGCAATGGATTCCTCCTCGGTCACTCCGCGCATATTCATGTTCTGGCCGGCGTTTTACTCCTTGCGGTAATAGTGGAGAGGATTTTTCTGATACGAGGTTTACCTTCTCGGGCCATGTACCGGGTATTGATCCAACTCCGATCGATACTCATCGGTATTTTACTTGTCACGGGTGTTCTGCTTCTTACACCTTCAATCACCGGAATGATAGATACAGGTATACCAATCATCCGGATTATTCACCGATTCTCTGCCACGGTATTGCTGATATGGTTGACGGCGATCGCCCTGCGCGACTGATTCTATAACGTCAGGCGATATCTGAGTTGAGGATTCTAATACGGCATTCTATTTCATCGGTACGAGCTGAAGCGGAGGGAATACCTAAAAGTAAGATGTCTCCATCACAAACTCCCGGTGGAATATCCGCAATTACATCCTGACACCAATCACGTAATCCGCGGCCACCGCAGTGTTGACAGAATCCCTCGAAAAAGACACCAAATCCGCGACAATAGGTACAATAGGTGCGAAAGCGGAACGGTATACGGAGCTGGAGACCCCACAGGGCTTCTTCCGGACTGAGAATAATCTCAAGTTGATATCCACTATTCCGTCCTGTTCTCCTCCGCCGTCCCGGCGACGGAGTCTGCTGTACCCCTCCGGAATGCAAATGCAAAAAACGACGTGATTCATCATATCGGGATCGACGGTCCGGATCAGAGAGAACCTCATATGCTTCCTGGATAGACCTGAAATCATCTTCTCTGCCGCATCCCACTGCATCCGGATGTGTAGAAAGCGCCAGTTTCCTGTATGCCTCTTTCACTTCATCCAAAGTGGCGGAGGGAGCTATGCCGAGGACTCGGTAGTGATTCGGAGATTTGCGCATTACGTATTCTCGGTGGTGTCTCATATGATCCAGGAATATATGACCCGGATCTATTCCGTTCCCGAATCGAAATCGGATATGGAACCCCGCGGGTAAATCCCGTGGTTCCTATTTGTACCCGTCTTCGCCCCTTCGATGTGCTCAGGGACTTCGTCTTCTCGTGGTATCCGCCGATTTTTCCCGAACGACATCACGCCGTGGCTCTGGTCAAACGAATTCATCCACTGGCAAACCCATGGTTTTCTGCGAAGGCGGATAATTCAATCAGTGGAATCTGACAAAATATGCCGTATCAAACTGGAAAAGGCAATATCTCCGGTAGGGTGTGGCGATCTCCGGAATCTCCCGAAACACTCATGCAAATGGAGCCGCGGGGATAACACCGTGCTTCCCTGTATTCACAATCGCTTGGAGGGGAAATCACACTATAGCGGCGGAAAAACGAATTCATTCAGGGGATTACCATGTGTTTCCGCAAAGGTGGATAAAAGCAGTGATTTCTATATCAGGGCATCAACGATACGTATCAATTCCCACTTGTTTAGTGCCGACTGAACCTTCTCAACCAGTCCGCCGTACTCTATCGCCTCGGCAAGGCGTTTTGCATACCGGAGATAGATGGTGTCTTCATACGGTGGTGTCACCATAGCCATAAAAAAGTATACGGGTTCACCGTCAGGTGCACCAAAATCGAGGCCTTCTGTGGATCGAGCCAACGCAAAAACAAGAGAGCGCGTATGTATGGTGCGCACATGTGGGAAAGCTACACCTTTTCCCAGAGCCGTTGTCCACTGTTTTTCTCGATTATGGAGATCCTGGTAGAGTTTTTGAGCTTTTCGAACTTCAGGGGATGCTGAAAGAAGATCAGACAGTTCTCTGATTGCTTGTTCCTTCAGAAGAGGGAGCCAGGTTTCGCGGGATGTCTCTTCTCGTTCCTCCACGGATGGCATGGTCGTCAGCATTTCCATCCGTACGGAATTCTCCGTTATGTAGCGGGCAAGAGACATAGCCGCTCCTCATATGAACTTCAAACCGGATTGAATCATATTGTACTTCCCGATTCCTGCTATCCACGGAGTCTGGTGGTATACATAATTCCAAACACCGGATGCCATATACGTCGTCATCAATCGATGGTCAATAGCGCTCTGTATCTCTATTATCGCCGCACTACAAGTTTTCCCAGGGCGGACATCGTATCGGTTTCTGTATGAAGCACGAATCGTATGAGATATACTCCGTTGGCTACCTGATCTCCTTCCTCATCGAGAAGATCCCAGAGTACTCGAATTCGGCCGGGATGTCGGGCTTCCTCTTGAATATGACGGATCATCCGACCCGATACGGTATAAAGAAACACATCGAGTGAACCCCTTACAGAGCTTTCGGCTGTTATCCACGTTTCACTTGTTGCGGGACTTGGTATCGCCATGACTTTCCTGAGAACGGACTGGGAACTCCAGGTGAATTGAAGTTCATCCTCGGCTGAAAGACCCGCATTATCAATGGTTCGTACCCGTACGGTGTGCTCGCCCGGACCTGTGACCACGGGAAAGTGAAGTACCCGACCCGGTGCTCCGTAACTGGAATCAGCCCGGGAAACGAGAGCTCCGGTTATATCCGAATCATCGAGAAACAGCGACAGAGAGGAAAGGCCGCTGTGTTCATCCCATCCATGTGCATGAATGGTATCCCCGTAAGCAAGAAAATCACCGTCGCTGAAACCGGGCCACGGAAGCGCGATTACGGTACCCGGGAGCGTTGTATCACCGCGTACACTTATTGTACGGGAACTCCGATTATTTTCAATGTTCCACTCCTCTTCCGTCATCTCCCGGTTTGCTATTCCCACAAGTAGATGTGATCCCGGATCAGATTCCGCGGGCCATACGGATGATATGGTATCTTTCTCCGACGCGCTCAGTTCACGACTCACGGCGTTTAGAATACGGATTCCTCCGGATTCGGGAGCTCCATCAAACAACTCCACGGAAACAGAAGGCGCGGATCGCTGACCGCTGTTTTCCACCACGATGATAAGATCGAGGGAGTCCCATGAAACAAATTCCGCGCTCGGATCCGCTTTCTGAATTCCCTCGGCCGAGAGTTGAATATCCCACGGTAGTACCACCGACAGGGGGATGTGATATACATTATTGTCCTCACAAGCCTCTTCCACATCTTCATCGGTATCAAGATCTACTGTAAACGGTCCTGAAACGGGGGCGTTCGGAATCCACGTCCACTCGGCGTATACCGTACTTTGACCATCCAGTGATTCAAAAGATCCATCGGCTCCGGTGTCGTCCGGGTATGTCACGGTAACTGAATATGGTCCGGCGGAAGCCAGACCCCTGTTACGAATGCCCATTGAAACCACGAGCGTTTCGCCCACGGCGGGCTCCGCAGGATCAAAAACGAGTGATTGTAATCGTAGATCGGGAAGATAGACGGTGGAAATGGTTGCCTCATCGATATTATTCGATCTGTCGGTATCGAAAATCAGACTATCGGGATCGAGGTGTACCGTCAGAGTGTAATCGCCCGGATCGACGCCAGTTGGCCACAGCATATGGACCGATGCGGTATCAGTGGGCGTCAATGTCTCAATGGAGATACTATCCCGCCACCCGCTACTGTCAGAGATATAGAGAAGACATTCCATACTCGGTTGGCCGCCTAAATTCGTCAGGCGAACGAAGAGTGACTCGGGATCGCCCACAGGTGGCGTTTCGCACTGAGTAAATACATCTACAATGGCGGGATCCGCTCCCTCGGTAACGGATATGACCTGGAACATTCTGTTATCCGTTTCAGAGAATTCTTCGACATTCCCGAACGGATCTGCATCAATGACCACGGTATATTCGCCCGGTGATTCAGGTGTCGTGAGTTCCATGTTGATAACCACCGACTCTTCGGGTTCCAGTTCCGGTATGGTGGCAAACGATGAATCGTTCGCTCCCTGGAAATAACAGGCGGCTTCAGTCTCATCCGTTGTCAGAACTCCCGTATTCAAAGCTATTACCGATATCTCGATCTCTTCATCAGGTACGGGAAGTGCCGGCGCAACCGTAATTGTGTCCTCCCACGTCAGATTACCCAGAATCCGTGCTTCCAACTCGATCCTGTTGTTTTTTTCAACCGCTTCGGCAATAACATCCTCCGGATCGAGAAGGAGATGGAATGCCGTGATACCGGGTTCCGCGGTCCAGTCCACGGAGATCGATTCATCCATGGAGGGGGAGAGCCAACCGATCTCTCCTGAATCGTGAAGAACCGAATCCGCGGTATCACTCGAACGCCACAGCTCCCACAAAACCTGCGATGCGGGGCTGGAACCGATATTTGTTATCACACCCTCGATTGCCGCGTTGGATCCGGGAACGGGGAGTGCCGGAGAGATCAGGATGGTGTCATTACCAGCGGCGATGTCAGGAACCGCGTCGAACGTTACGCTCCATGACGTGAGGCGGGGAGTCACGTCGGAACTCTCACTGAAGAATGAAGATTGAAGCCGTATGAGATCCGTTCCCTGAAGAATTCCGGTGAGATCGAACGAACCGGGGAACGGATATTCAACCACCTGATTCCATTGATCATCCGTTTGTGTCAGAATACGAATCCGGGCACTCGTACCCTCCGGAACAATGCCCTGCGTCGAGAGAGTACCGAAACCCGCGGCCGGGCCGATGACCGGCGAAATCGCGTATCCCGAGTCAGGATAACTCGCTGCGTATGCATACACCTCATACACCCGTGATCCTGCCCGATTATTTCCGATGGGATAGCATTGTCCGTAACTGAATTTGATGTATCGAACGGGTATGGGATACGGTTTTTCGTAGCTATAGAAACTGCGAATCCAGGGCCCGTATCCTGAATCGCTGTAATCGGGCGTACTGCCCCAGAGTTCGTAATCCACGTCGTTTGTCGAGGATTCAATAGCGAAGTACGACCATACTGAACGCTCGGTGAGTGTGTCGCCTTCATGGGCGCTTGTTATCCTCTTAATCATACGCTCCATACCCAAATCCACGATAGCATACTGATTGAGATCATTCTGTCTGAAATAATACGCACCGCCGTAGTCGCTGTTAACCACCTGGCCACCGATGAGATTCTCGGGACCACATGCAAGTGTATTACAGGTTGAATATTCTATGACTGTCGCGCCTTCATCGAGATGCGCGAAATCCTGAGAGGTATTCACCACGGCGGATAGGCCGATCCCGAGATCGGTCCCTTCACAGTTCACCATATCGAGCGTCGAGAGCTGCTGAGATACGAACTGCCCCCACCCGTCACCGTCACCGAGGGTAAACCAGCGGGGAATCGACCATGCACCACCTTCGCCTTTGACTCGCCACGAATAACTGCCGGAAGCCGGAGCCTCCCACCTCCATTGAACCAGGCCATCTTCAGGTCGTAATCCTCCTGAAGAATCCACCTCCGTGGGATCGAACGCATCCGACAATGATACCTGGAAGGAGTGATCCTGATCACCGATGGCGGCCGCAATGAAATCCACCGTTGTCCCCGCTATGAGCGCATCCACCGGGGGCATGAGCGGTATTGGACGTTCGTGGAGATAGTCGATGTTCAACGTGATCTCATTGTCACTTCGATCGATATCAGGTACGGTGAGATCGGGATCAACGACGATATCAACTGCCTGAGGTCCCGGAAGAAGCGGCGCAAACCAGGAGAGCCTCCCCGGATTATTCAGCGTGTCTGCGGAAAACTCTCCGGATGCGATCTCCTGTGATCCCTGGATCGCCCGAACGGTGAATGGCTGGTCCCATTGAGCACCTTCATTGAGAACGGTGATATCCAGTCGAATACTGTCACCAACCGCCGGCTCCTCAGGCATAATGGTTACCAGGGATTGATCGATGTGGGGATCAGGTTCCGTGGGGAGTACCAGCGATACCAGAGGATCTCCCAGGAAATTGAATACCGTGGCCATGATTGAATCCTCGGGAGTCATGTGACCGTCACCGTTCAGTTTCGCCCACGCGATGGCTGGTCCGATATGACGATCATCATTGAGAAATAACGACTCAAGAATACGGTATGCGTATACGCCACCCTTGTCCTGGAATGCCGTGCCCGAACTTCCGAAGAATCCGATTGCACCATGTTCCTCATCATCCAAACGGAGAAAATGTTCCGCGAATACCGTATCCCGTGGATTCGCGAAATCACCCGTAAAGCAGGTGGGACTGAGTACCAGCGGTAACCGGGTATCATTCATCAGACTGTCCACATCTTCGGTTTCAAACATGAAATCCCATGTCTGGGTTGCCCCGTGCCCGAAGAAATTCATAACCACACATCCCGAATCAACCGCTGCACGAATGGATGAGTTGTAGTAACCGGGCCAATACCCTTCCGCATCCTTGGCTATGACCTGGGTAGCTCCGAGTATGGGAGGTTTACTCACCACGAAGTACGAGATTATGTTCGTCCAGGAAGCGAAGTAATCAAAATCGTTCTGTGTAGCGCCTCCGTTCACGAATAAAACTCTCTTCCGCCACAGCGATGGTTCGGGATCGAGACCGTATCGGCGGACCTTTTCATACGCATTCCACGCCTGGGAAGCATTCAGAGCCGGAATCCGGCCAAGGTAAATATCAGGGTAATAGGATGTATCATTGAGACTCATGTAAAAATTATCGGACGCGGGATTTCCGTAGCTCGGAATGAGATTCAGACTGGCCTGGTCATTCAGATATCCGTTGTAGTCCCATGTGCCATCTCCAAGGAGCAGCACGTATAGCGGCGGATCGGTCCAGTTCTCCAGTGACCACTGCAGGAACGTCCGGAGTGCATGGGGATCCGAGAGACCGTACGAGAACTCTTCAAATACATGCTGGATATCAACGATATCAGCTGATACCACGTCGCCATTGGTCAGGTGGAGATCTCTGAAGCTCCTGGCGGCCTCGAGGAACTCCGCGGGGTAGATAACCAGATACTCGGCCCGCCTCATTTCATCGGTAACCGGTTGATGTGGCTCCACTCGGACAGGAAGATCGGGTAGATCCTCCACCGTGTTCCATCCGTTGGGCTTCACCGCCCAGATCACCGCGGTATCCGGTAACTGTGAACGGAAATACACGTATCCGTTCTCATCGGCTCTGTCGTCATACCCCACGAACCGAATACCCGCTTCAGATTCGTACAACTCGATGCGCTGGCCCGGATTCAAGCCGCCGATCCTGTATTCCCGTCGGCCCTCAGCCGAGGGCGCGAAAGCAGTCTGAGCTGCCGATACCTGGTATAAACGGGGATATCTGATAGCAAACCAATCGAGATGAATGCGAGAATAGTCATGCCCGGAAGAAACGATTTCCAGTTCATTAGCACCGGTGAGCAGATTGAGATTTTCACCTTCAATCACGGTATCACCATATCCGTTCCATGAAGAAGCGGCGATCCGATCTCCGTTCACGAACAGGCTGATTTCATGCATATAGTCACTCATAGCCTGAAATCGAGCTCTGATCTCGCCCTGACTATGACCTTCCGCCAGATCAGGTATAGTAAACGGTTTGACTATACTCCCCGGGCTGAACTGCCCGCCCCAATACCATTCATCGTCAATTGCCCCTTCATGACCGGAAAGCGAAGGTACGGTGTTCGCCTCGTTGTGAAGAACCCACCAGTGATACGCGGCCGGATCATTGCCGGATGAACTGGCATCCTGATCGGTAAATCGCGGAGGATTACTCTGATCCCATACGAGATAATATGCATTATCGAGCCCGTACTTATTCTCAACATACGTCCAGCGCCCGAGGAGATCATCGCGCTTTCGCCCCTCGGCGTAAAACTCGATCCAATCCGTGTTCTTGAACTCATCAACGGGTTCCTCGATAACTACCCGTATGGGGATGAGCACTCCCCGGTTCCAGATTGCCATTGAAGATGGATCAACGGCTGCCGGGACGTTTAAATCTTCGCCATACAGACGGTAAAAACCGTCTTCTCGAATGGGAATCCTGATACTCGGAGCGGGAACCGGTTCCGGAACCTCGATGTCCCGTTTCTCCTCCACCCAATATTGAGCTTCACGCCAGTTCACGATGAGATGAGGGAGTATTGTTTCGAATCCGCCGGATTCTCCTGGTTGCATGATTGCATCGGATGAGAATCTCAACGCAAGTTCCATGATTGAGGGTATCGCCAGTCCTCCATTCGGAGCACTCAGGATGAATCGGAGACTGACCGGCACCACGCGATGATGTCTGATATTCCCGACTCGGCCAATCGTAAGGAGCGGTGACGAAACGGGGTGTGTAATTCCTTCATGTGGAGTAGAACGTAACGATCCTGCTATTCGGACATCGGTTTCTATAATTTCGCCACCTGGCGGAAGCCCGATCCACCCGTTCCATACCGTATCATCAACCCCGGGCTTCAATCGGAGTATAATTCCCGAATCATCGGACGAGAGAATCGCAACGTCAACTTCTCCGTACGCCGAAATACAAAGTATCGATACCAATAGTCCGCAGATATATTTCATAATCTATCGTCTCGTAACGCGGAATCGTATACCGCTTCTATTGCGCCCAGAGATTCCTCCCATGAGTGCCGTTCCTGGACATAGGTACGCCCCTGGCCTGCGATACGCATGGCAATCTCTTGATCGGTAAGCAGCCTGACAATGGCATCCGCATACGCGTTCGGATCACTGGTTTCAACAACGATACCCGTCTCCCCGTCGCGTATGCCGTCCGCCGATGCTCTGCTCACCACGACCGGTCTTCCGGCGGCAAGATAATTCACCAGCTTGATGGGATATCCGCAACTCGGTATGCGCGGGCATACGGCCACCGCGCTCTTGAGAATCCATTCCCTGACTTCCGAAAAACGATCAACCCGAACGAAAGAGACCACATCCCGGAGCCCGAGTTCTTCTACCTCCCGCTCCAGCCTCGGATTTCGCTCATGACTCACGATATTCAAACTGGCACCGGGTATCCGTTCAACAACACGTTTCATACCCCTGATGAGAATTGAAAGATTCTGGTAATTATCGAGATTCCCGGTGTAAAGTACAAAGGGTTCGGTTTTCCGCTCTCCATGTTCATCCCATTCATGGGGCCAGACTGATGGCGGCACAATAGTGATCCTGCGTTGATCAATGCCCAGAAGAATCAGCTCTTCCCGAAGACGTTGATTGATGGCTAATACCCTGTGAGCGTGACGTGGGATCCATCGATCCATCCCATACCCGATTCGCCGGGCGATAGCCTGCAGTATCCGTGTATGAAAATAGGTGGGGAGTTCTTCATGCATGACATTGTGAGTATGGTAAACCAGTGGCGCATGAGTATGTGCGGATACGATATGCCCGATGATTGCCCCCTCGTAGTTATGCCCGTGTATGACATCCGGTTTTTGTTGGCGGGCTACTCGGATCGCTTTCCACGCGAGCAGGAAATCCAGGAATATTTTGGTCGCGCTTGGTCCCGCTTTCAAACGTCGAAACCCGGGAATATTGGGGGTTCGATGAACGTGAAAATCAAACTGCTCCTGGTACTCGCCATAGTGATACGTCACCAGATGGACCCTGTGACCATGTGAGGTGAGACCCGTTGCAAGTTGTCGTATGAGAGTCTGTGAACCCTGTGTCGTTGGAAATGGACACGCGGCGAGCATCAGAATTTTATAACTCATATGAGATATCCCAGGTCACTCAACCGTTTCAGTCGCTCCAGTTCAAACAGCCGATCGCCCTGAACAACCGAACCACGCGTGGCAAAAGCTTCGGGTGACAACCGTTCTATCTCATGTTCCACGCTATTCTCCGGCGGATCGTGAATCCACGGCGGCAACCCCATGCCCATGATGTGAAGAACAAGCCCCGCGACATTCTCGGCCACGGCGGGAGATGTCGCTCGACGGGCGCGTATTTCATTTCCCGTGGCTATGAGTATTCCTTCTCTTCTGTGACTTCCCTGCATTCCGGTGAGTTTTGCACCTGCATCAGGTGGAAGTTCGTGTACGGACGGTCCGGTCTCGCCCTGTGAGGGGAGTACTACGAACGAATGTCCGTTCGGCATCGCCAATTCGATGAGAAGATCAGGCGCATTGTGAACTTCCGGTCCGTGTAACAATTCCTCTCTCCGGTACACGCGTCGGATTATGGGAGATCCTGTTTCTTCGTCCCGCCATGACTCAAGTATTTCCTTTGTCCGCTGCCTGACCGATTCATATGATTCGGATTCAACAGTACCGTATACTTCGCGATCCTTACAGTTGATCCGTACGGAAGGAGCGTAGTTCAATTCCTCGGAATATGCGGCGGTTCTGTCCCATCGAATACCGGCAAAACGTCTCCTGGATTCGATGTCTGGGATAACCTGGCGAGCCCCGTGCCTGACAATCCACTGTTGGAGTCCTCGTGGGAGATGGGTAAACATATCGAATGCAAAGGATCCCGGGCGAAACAATGGCATCCGGGATGTTCCGAACGAGAGGAGATCATGGGCGGCAAGAAACCGGTTGATATGTATGGCCCTGTGGCCCACACCTCCGAATCCGTGATCCGAAACAACGACTATACCACGAGGCTTACCGACAACCTCAGTAATTTCGGCGATCGCCGTATCCACGGCGGAGTACACATCCTCGATAGCTGATTTGAGTTCTTCCGGGGCTGTTGTATCGTGTCGGGGACTGGTTGTATCATAATACTGCCAGAAATGATGACTGACCGTGTCGGTTTCTCCAAAAACAATGATGAAGAGATCGGGTTCGAGATCCTTCAATACGAACGACGCAACCTCGGTCTTTTCTTTAATACTTTGAAGCAGGGCGCGGCGTGCTTTCCTGTGCCAGTTCTTTGTAATCCTGAGTTCCTGAACCGGCGTAAGAGGAAAACGACCCACCTCATGAATAAGACGTCTGCGGTATGATTCCGGATAAATGAACGACGGTTCGATACTTGTAGTCACCGGCGTATCGAATCCGGAAATCATCAACTCCGCTGATGTGTCCGGGGGATAGGTTCCCGGTACTCCCAGCACCACGCAGCGCCCGCCTCGGCCGGTTACCATTTCCCACAGCGCGGGGGCACGCCTATGAGTGGAATCGATGAAATGAATCTTCATCTTCTTATGATCGAGTATACTGAAATCGAGCATGCCGTGAACACCCGGTGAAGTACCGGTCATGATACTCGTCCATGACGGGAATGTCGCCCATGGCCACGGCGCATTGAGAGATGCTGAAAATCCGTTTTGTACCAGACAAGAAATAAAGGGCAGGCGCCCGGTTTCAATAAGGGGATGGATGACCGGCCATGCCGCTCCATCCAGGCCGAATAGAAGTACCGGCCCGTCACTCATTTCGGTATTCACGTAGTGATCGGAATCTGATAGGCGGTAATCATGCCGATATTCTTTGCTTCAATTGTCTTTTCCGTTGCCGCGGTCACCTGGATCCCCGCGGCTTCGAGACTCGCCCGGCTGACGAGAACTCCATCCGTATCGCATCCGGATTCGAGACGTTGTGCGAGATTAACATGTTTACCGAAAACGGTATAGTCCATCTTGCCCTCTCCGCCCATACTCCCCGCAATAACCTCCCCCGTGTTGATGCCTATACGGATCTGAAACGGAAGGAGACTGCGTTGTTTCCAATCCGCTCGTAACTGTATCATCTTCTTTTGCATGGAAACAGCTGCATCGATGGCATCTTTCGCATGTTCTTCCGTTGCAAGCGGGTGTCCAAAAAATGCCATGAGTCCGTCACCCATAAACTTATCAACTGTTCCCCGATGACTGAACACGATATGTGTCATTGCTGACAGGTACTCGTTCAACTGTTCCAAAAGTATGTCCGCGGGATGTTCTTCGCAGAGGCGACTGAAGCTCTTCACATCGGAAAAGAGAATCGTGATCTCTTTCACCTGCCCGCGTCGATCCAGAACGGTCTGCGGTTCCTCAATCAGATTCTTGAGTACCTCGGGGGAAACATATTTTCCAAATGCATCCTTCACGAGTCTCTGTTCCCGCTCTCGTGCAAGTCGCTCCAGCGTAACCGACGTTCCATACGTACCGATACATGCGATAAATACCACGGACGAGCCAAACCATATTCGATACTCAATCTGAAGCATTATTACCGCAAAACCGATCAGAATCATCATGAGTACGAGGAGAGCTGTTCCCGATGCGGGACGCAATCTGAGACCTATAATCGCGGCGATGAATGAAAGTATTCCCGCGACAATAAGTTCCAGGGAAAACCCTGCCCGGGTGATGAATCGACCGCGAAGGAGATTGTCCAGAACCGTAGCCTGTATTTCAGGACCCGGAAAACGAGGATGAACCGGAGTCGCGGGAAGATCCATCATCGATGGATCGGTCACGCCGACGATAATGGTTGCATTCTCAAGGATCTTGAGACGTTCGCCCGCGGCATGATCTCCATCATTTATCGATTGATCCATGAGATCGAGTAATTCAACGAGACTGAATGTGGTGAACGTTCCCGGAGGTCCCGCATAATCCATGATCATTCGGGATTTCGAATCAAGATGTATATCACGGAGACCAGGTAATCTCAGATGATATCCCGGCTCGAACATGGTTGTTTGTACCTCCAAACCACTATCAACGAGGTATACACTGAGGCCGAAGGAGGGAACGAGATATCCCGCGAATTCCACCATGAGCGGAACACGTCTGATGATTCCATCCGGATCCGGATCAAATGCCACGTTCCCCACAGCCGCGACAGCGTCCAGCAATACAGGAAGCGGCTTCTCAGTTATGGCATCGGAGCGAAGTATCCGCCCGTGCGTATCCTCTGATTCCAATGGGATCCAGGTGTCTGAAAATCTCATGATTCGACGCTGATCGGAACTGACGTCGAAATCCTGATCCGCCGGTATCGACAGTCCGATTGCCATGATTACGGGGATATCGCCGCCCATGACTTCGGCCAGGAGTGTATCCTCGGCCGGATCACAGAGATGATGGGTAAGAAAGAGATCCATTCCCACTGAACGGGGCTTGAACTCCTCCATCTGGGCGAGCCACAGAGCCCATATCATCCGGGGCAACGGCCACCCGAACGCTGATATGGTCGCCTCATCAACCGTTACGATAACGATATCGTCCCGATGAGATTCATCCACGCCCTGAATTTGCTGAATACTGTCAAATATCCGGCCCTCAATGTTTTCGAGAACGGTAATTGCAAGGATGAGGATTATCAGAAACCACAGTCCTGTCACCGCGCAGGCTGCGGGCCAGCCGTATGGTTTCCGTTTCTGCATTGTATTTAACCGGATGTTTCGGGCCAGTATATCAACTGTTCAGCGCGGAGCTTATCTTCTGGATCGAGAGCTTTTCTTCCGGCGAATTTGTGTCTACTCGGTCCTCGGGATGCCAGACGTTTCCACTCTTTCTTTTCCCTGACTTTGTCCATGAGTACGCGAAGTTCCTGCCTGGAGAGTGCGGTTTCCGCCTCGGCTTCATCAGCTTTAGTCAACCCGTCCCCGAGTTCCACGCCAAGCAGATGAATCAGAGACGATTCATCAGGGAGCAGAGATAGCGCGTCTGAAAACGCATCCACTGATCCGATCTCGTCACCCGAGAGGAGATAGGCAACCCCGCTGTTTACATATGGTACCGGATCATCCGGTCGCATCTCCGATGCTTTCTCGAATGCGGAAATTGCTGAGGAGATATCTCCCTGTAAAAGCAGACTGTTCCCCGATCCTATAACTCCGTAAAAGCCTTCCGGACTCTCTTCAGGAATTGAATTGAACATATCCAATGCGGCATCTGCGCGACCGGTTCTTGCCAGTAGAACCCCCAGCTCATAGTGATACTGGTACTGGTTTGTTTGAGCATTGATCTGTGAACGTAAACTTTCTTCACGCTCAATGCATCGATCCCGATGCATGCTGATCCACCGGTCAACTGCGTCATTCCCACTGATGTCTATCGTCATGTCGATGGGCCCGCTTTCCGGGAGATTGACGGGTGGATAGCGATCCCATCCCTCGCGGACTGATATCCGCTGCAGATAATCGCCCTGTCGTTCCAACTCACGATATGTTCCGATTCCCTCCTCCCAGGCTTGAAAGAATCCTTTGCCGAGAAGCGTCGCCTCAAGAGGAATCCATACCATGTCATCCAGTATGACATAATCGTCCCTATGTGGTGATACCCGAAAACCGTCCTTGGCGAAGAGACCGGTATTCATTGCTATGAAGACATGATCAGGGGTCAGGAGCAGCTGTACCGGAAGATCACCGTTTTCAAGACACGAACCAAGAAGAACTGATGAATCCTCGCAGTCGCCTGATTTCAATTCCACCGTCTCCCGCGCGAATTGAATATGATCATACACCGCACCCCCGGAAGTTGGCGGATCCGGCACATATGTAATATCAAATTCCTGCAGAGCCCGTGTAATTGCCAGCGAACGTGCAATGCTCCGGGGCACATTCCCATGATCTCCTGAAACCGTGGTAGACGCATACCGTGTGATTCGTTCTACCGTTTCCTCCCGCGGTGTGACAAATGCACAGGCAGACATCATATCGTCCCAGTCAACCGCATTCTTGCTGTGAACGCTCAGCATTCCCGATATTTTCCGTTCCAGCCGTGGACTGCTTCCCCACCGGCAAACCACCCGTATCGGTACTGTCTCATCCTCACGCACATCAAGAAGGCGTGATGCGGAAAACGGGATAATCAGCGGTATCGATGTAGTCGCTTGGGGAAGAAGTGGTTTCGAGCGGATAGTCCAGGTCATATCGAGAAACGCCGGACATTCTATATCGATTTCCAAATCTGAGATTACATCCTCGGCACGGTTCACGACCGTCACTCGACCGCATGGTTCCGATGCATACATGGCATGTCGGGCAGGGAATATCTGGTCAATCCAGAGTTCCGTGATTTCAAGAATCGGCGCATCGCTACGTGTGTGGTCCGGCGGACGAGACACGTCTCCCCCATAGGCAAGGTCTATTGTACCACCCTCCACCGCCTTTACTGAGTACCGGCCATTGCTCATCGCGGCCAACTTCCGGGCTACATCCCATGGATCACCCGGAGCAAGAAATCGAATGTGGATTCCTGTTGATTTTTGTACCCTGGACAGCACACGACTGGCAATCCCTCCAACCATCATCTCACGGATACAGATCTCTGCTTCGTCATCAGAAAATTGCTGAAGATTGGCCGTGATTTCGAGAGTAGGGCGTTTCTTTCCAGTCTCATCCTTCCACACGAGTCCCATTGCTTCCAGCGTATCAGCCAGGACGTCCATGGATATGTCTGCGAGAACTCGACGGGATGTTTTTCCATCATACGGATCATCCGTATGGAAGGGAATGGAAAACCTGGTGATGAACGTCGTACGTTGCGCATGGATCCTTGATTCCGTATCCCGCGAGAACGCATTCATATGATCCGATCCGGCGAGCGATACAACAGCGGAATCGAGCACGGCGCGGAGAGCTTTCTGAACGGCAAGGTTGCCGGCTTCCTGTGAATCACCGGATACCGTTGCATCTCCCGCAACCTGTGTTCCATATGATACGGTTGGTATGAGAAACACTGCGAGTATCAGGGAGACGATTCGATTACACATAGTCCATCTCCTTCAGGGTCGAATGATCATAGATAGTCTGATCAAGCTACAGAAACCGAAGGGCTTCGTCCATATCCAATCGGGATCGCTTCATGGCAGGTAGCAGTGGATTATATTATATTCGGCTGATAAACCATCAGGAAATTGAAATATCGTGCATATCGAGCGGTTCCGTTTATCTCTCTGGAGGATTGGCATGACGGAGAACAGCAATAAGACAACATCCAATGAAGCTATCCATAAACGCTTCTCAGCGGAGTGTTTCAACAAGGTGTGGGAGTTTATTGACAAGAAGGAACGATCTCCTGAGGAAGAAGAAGAGATGCTGCGTCTTGCCATGACCTCACACTGGCACTGGACCCAGCGATCCGATTATGCTCCGGACAAAGCTTCGGTCGGCTATTGGCAGATCTCCCGCGTGTTCGCGCTCATGGGCCAGGCGGATAATGCCCGTAGATTCGCGAAACGTTCACTGGACGTGCTGGAGAATGTGGAGGTGGATCCGTTTTTCATCGGTTATGCGTATGAAGCACTCGCCCGGGCCGAGGCAGTTGCCGGCGATGGTACGGCCACAAAACGTTATCTCGACGTGGCATCAGGTATTGCGGCGAAGTTGTCGGATGAGGAGATGCGCGCCATGCTCGCCGCTGATCTCGAAAGCATTCACGTGGATTAGTCTACGCTGATTCGTCATCCACCGTGGTTTTTTATCTGGAATTGGAAAAGCGTGAATGTTTAAACGAGTAGACTAAACAAGGACTGAGAGAGAATGCCAACAAATCTGCCCCCCGAATATCATCATGTGGAAACGCAGTATAAGGCGGCGGAGTCCGAAAGTGAGAAGATTCGTCTGCTCGAGGAACTGATAAGTACGGTTCCGAAACATAAAGGAACCGATAAACTCCGCGCCGATCTCAGACGACGCCTTTCAAAACTGAAAAACGCAGCCCAAAGTAAAAAGAGCGGCAGCAAACATGAATCAGCGTTTCATGTGGACAAGGAAGGCGCCGGTCAGGTAGCGGTCGTGGGCCATGCAAATACGGGAAAATCACTCCTCGTCAGCTCACTGACCCATGCGGATCCGGACGTTGAGGAGTATCCCTTTTCCACGTGGGTTCCCACTCCGGGCATGATGTCAACAGGCGGAATCCAGATAGAACTCATCGATACGCCACCACTCAATCGCGATTATGTGGAACATGAACTCATTGATTTGATCAGGAGATCAGATCTCATACTTGTTCTGGTTGACGTCCTCGCCTTTCCCATTAAGCAATTGGAGGAAACCGTTCAATTCCTTGAGGAACATCGGATCATTGCCGCCCATCGAAAACATGAGACAGAGGATCAGATACGGAATACGTTTGTTCCGTTCATTGTTGGCGTCACGAAGGTAGATGACGAATCGGCCATGGAAGAATTTTCGGTATTCGAGGAGCTTTTCGGTGATGAATGGGATTTACTACCCATTTCTCTTTCCACTCGAAAGAACCTTGATTCCCTTCAGAACAGCATCATTCAGACATTGGGTCTCATGCGGGTCTACTCAAAACCTCCGGGCAAACCTCCAGACATGACCGCACCGTTCGTTTTAAAAATCGGCAGTACAGTCGATGATTTTGCAGTTCAGGTCCATCGTGACATAATGGAAAACTTAAAAACCGCCCGCGTCTGGGGAACCGGCGTCTTCGACGGCCAACAGGTCAGCCGCGACCACATCCTCCACGAAGGCGACATCGTCGAACTGAAAACATAGCCCGCATTTCCCCTGACTCCTGACCCTTGACCCCTGACTCTTGACCTCAACCTTGAACTTTCAACTTTCAACCGAAACGTCCCCGTCCCGTCTTCCGCCTATTCACTTCGACGTTGGATGTTCGATGTTCGATGTTC
>Ga0180433_10002337_pt1 | contig 29453 bp, 27 predicted proteins | sample SS_ome_8_FD_132980 | JGI IMG/M metagenome (GOLD analysis project Ga0180433, IMG submission 132980) | Hypersaline lake sediment archaeal communities from the Salton Sea, California, USA - SS_1_D_1 metaG | ecosystem: Environmental > Aquatic > Non-marine Saline and Alkaline > Hypersaline >... | reverse complement strand
GGAGAATCTCAGGAAAGCAATGTTTTCCTTCTTGTCACTATTATAAACCCCCAGGGCTTTCTTTCTTTTGCCCCTGATCCTGTAATATTCACGATAGGAGCCTGACTGTGCAAGCTGCACCATGCTTTCCGGCTTTTCTCCTGCCCAGCGTTCAAATAACCCGGCAAGTAATTTTTCTTTCTGTTTCTTCAATTATGATGATTTTATTTATTCACATACAAACATAATGATTTTTTTTTCTTATTTTGGTCGCAGGTAAAAGTACTTATCAGGAGTTGACTATGGATGTTAACAAGTTAAAGATCATACATTTTGCCGAAATTGTTATCATATTTGTTACCATTCCGTTATTATATTATTTTAACCTCATATCTTCCCTGAAATTTATCCCTTTAGCACTTGTGTTCGTTTATTGCCTGTTTATTCTGATCAGGGACAAATCATTTGACAGAAAAATATTTGGGCTAAATTCATTTAAAAAATGGAGTACCTTTTTTATAAGGTTTTTTCTTTATACCTGCCTGACAATTGTATGTGTAATAATTTTTATGGGAGATATTTTTTCTGATGTCCTCAGGGCAGATCCCCATAAATGGCTCATTATAATACTATTATACCCTTTTTTGTCAGCCCTTCCCCAGGAATTGATCTTCAGGGTGTTTTTTTTTCACAGGTATAAGAACCTTATATACAACCAGGGTATCCTTACAATTTTCAATGCCATGCTTTTCTCCTTTTCCCATATCATTTTCAATAACTGGACAGCTTTGATATTGACTTTCGTGGGGAGTATGCTGTTCTCCTTCACATATAAAAGAAGTAATTCATTACTGGTTGTAACGCTTGAACATGCACTTTACGGTGGTGTGATCCTGACAGTAAGCCTGAGCAGATTCTTCTATATCCCTATTTTTTAACCTGCCCGCATGCCTATTCTTGCCCCGACGCAATCGGGGCGCCCCCGACTAGTCGGGGCAAAAAACCTGCCTGCCGGCAGGCAGGAATCTCCACAAATAATGGATGATAAATGTTCTTCTTTCTTTTAATGTTGTTCTTATATGAATGAGAATCACCGGTACAAAATAATTTGCCCATTTAACATTTATCCTCCCGCGCTATTTGTGGAATTCCCTACCGCACATTCTATTTAGAATTATATTGTCCGTCACCAAGTATCAAAAGCCCATAGGGGCGAAATCTTTATAGCCCGGGGTTTTCAACCCCGGGTTTATGATAATTCCCCCCCAAAAAGCGATTGGATTGAGGCGTTATTCGAAGGAATACATTCATTGCAATCGCAATATGCATGAAATATAAAAATAAATAAAACATTTCCCTGTTTATTCTTTTCTGTTATTAATAAAAAATCGTATATTTAATCCTTCAAAAAACCCTTTTTGGCAGGAAAAAAACAATACAGGTCAATAATTGGCAAACGCACTATAAAAGCTTGATTTAAAGCAAATAAAACAGAGGACATAAAAAAACGCACTCGGAGGTGGGGCGGACTAATATTGCTATTCTTAGTGCTGTTTTGATAGGGTTAAGATAGAGGATAATATCATAAAAACAAAACCCTACCGAAGCAGGGTTAAAGGTTTTAATAACCTACGGCATATAGCCTTATTTACAGGGCTATTTGATATCAAACATGGAATACCTTTTGTGCGGTGGGGAATTCCCAAAATAGCGCGGGCTGCCGAAATGTCGTATGGACAAAATGTGTTGCACTGGCAATTCTCATCCATATAAGACATAAGCAAAAAAAGAAGACAATATCTAATATCCCGGTTCCGGCATCACGATCCAGAGTATAATATAAGCCAGCATACCCGGGAATCCCACACTGGCAATTGAAAGGATAAAATACCCAAGCCGGACAAGTACAGGATCCCATCCCAGGTATTCGGCTATTCCACCACACACCCCTGCAATGATCCTGTCTTCAGATCGTATAAGCCGCTTTTGCATATACTAATTATTTTAATCTATATCCCCTAAAGCAAACCTGTCACCGATCTTTAGAAAAGCAAATATTGCGGTTTTCTGAAAATCCTGACCGTATTTTACTTCCTGCACATACCACGTGCCTTCAGATTCATCCTCCGTGGAAAACTTCCCGAACTCAATATCACCACCCCCGATGATCGTGTTGATCCTGTAACATACATCATCAACATACTGCTTCTCCTTTTCATCTTCGTAATTTGCAAAGTCTTTCCACTTGCGTGATTCATCTTCCCCCCTGTAAACAATATATTGTGCAGCCTTGTAAAACATCCCCAGCTCCGTAACCTTGTCATCCAGCCAGTCAACACTACATGCAGCAATAAGATTTTTAACCGTTTCCCGGACAGCAGCCTTATCACCTTTATCCTGGGCGCAATTGTTCAAAATAAGAGCTGTTACAAGTAACAATGTCAGATAAAAACTTTTCATGGTAATAATGTATTAAATGTTTTATACAAAGATAATATATTCCGAAAGACAAAAATAACAGCCGTTGAAGATAAAATCAACAACGGCTGCAAACAGTATTGTAAACTTCACAGATCAATATTCGTTAATCATTATTCAACATTCGGCTCTCCTACATTTCCTTTAAGTCCCACAGTGTACCAGTTGATCTTCCTTGACAGGTACATAACGGTTGCCAGTGCAATGAACAAGCCTATGCTACCCATCAGCAATGCATAATCCTGTAGTTGTAGAAGAATGTATATATAGCTATATAAAATTATTAAAACCAATAACATCAGAACAGAAAGTCTTAGCTTCTTGAGAATACTGATTGAATATACAGTAATTAATCCTATAATACCGGCACTTCCAATTATATATGCATATATGAATTTTAAATGTTCTGATAATGACAATAATAATACATAAAATAAGCAAAGCCCTAAACCAACAAGGATATAATTTATAGGATGAATTTTCAATTTATTAATTATTTCTACAAAAAAGAAGATTAAAAATGTTAAAGTAATAAACAATACCGAATATTTAACCGATCGCATAGTCTTTTGATAGGTACCTACTGGTTGTAATAGTGTGACTCCTGAACTTGAATATTCAATATCATAAGCATCTCCAATCCATTTTTGGGGAAATTCCCTGTTCATTTGTAATATTTTCCAATATGAGCTAAATCCACTTTGATCTATTTTTCTTTTATCTGGCAAAAAATTACCATGAAAACTTGGATTACCCCATTCTGATACCATTTCCACAATAGTTTCCTTTCCTACCGGCACAAAATTTAATTCATTGCTTCCCTTAAGATTTACATCAAAAGAAAATGAAAATGACTTAACTGTTGTGTCAATATCAACCTTAGCATATAATCCGGTTTTTATTACATCCTGAACTGGTATTACTGGTTCAAATGATAATTCACTTTCGTTCCATTTAAAACTAATGAGATCATTAATGCCACGCATGTCATTTATTCCAAATGTCAATATTGCCTCCTCCCAACTTATTATAACATCTTCTTTATTCCATTCGTTAATTTCCGGAAAAAGAAAATTACCGGTAAAATGGATTTTGGAATCATATACCATTACATCGTATAGCCCTCTATTTAAATTTTGGGGATTTAGCTTACTATTAATTGTAAGTTGTTCAGGTAAAAAATGAGAATATTTAACTGATGATTTATAAGTTTGTCCTTTACTTCCGGTATAATATGTATAATACGGTATTGTTAATACAGGACCTACCAATGTTTTAGACCCTCCCCAGTCATTTGATACTTCCATAATTGTTTCATATTGGCGATATTCCCTTTCCCTGATCAGGGACCTTATCATAGCAGTAGGAATAAGTAACAACAATATCAGGATACCGATAGTGATGATCTTTATTATTGCCGAGTACTTTTCCCAGAATGTCGGTTTGTTCGTTGTTGTTGTCATAATTTTAATTTTAATAATTTCATAAATTTTTGCCGTTTATATTATTTCAGTTCAAACCTGAATTGAAACTCCCTTTTATATTGTTTTGTCCATAAACACTTCATGCCCCAAAGATTATATTCAATCTCTTCCGAGAATTTCTTAATCAGATCAAAATAATCAAGCCACTCATCTCTTTTTTCAGCTACACTCAGTATTGTGCCAACATCATCACCTGTTACGCCTGCTAAAATAGAGGCCTCTTCTTTTGCCTTGGCAAATAATCTCCTGTACATTTCCTTATTATACAAATCAGGAGATTCATAATCTACAGATACTATTTTTCCTGATATACCCTGTATTGTTTCCAATAATTTATATAGTCTTTCTATCTCCTGCCTGGAATACAAAGTAACCTGAATAGCCGGTCTGTTGATCTTGTTTTTTGATAATGTATAATCTTTTGTGGTCAATATTTTATAAGAGAATTTGTTGCTTCTCAATACATCCTCAACTTCAGAAACAGTTGGCAGATCAACTGTAATACTATCATCCAGAGGATATGAAAATCCATAGAAATCCACTTGATCACCAATAGAGATCTGATAAATGAATTGTTCGGCTTTTAAACTAATAGTGTCAGATACAATTATTTCCACAAATCGCTGTTCCTGAGCTAACGAAATAAAATTGAATATGGAAAAGACAATAACTAAATTGAGCTTAATTGTTTTCATAATATGTAATTTTAATTATTAATAATTTTTTTTTCATTTTGTCTGTTATCATAAACGATCTTTATCGTTGCATAACCAAGGATCAGTAAAACAGTTAAAAGAATTGTCATAATATAAGCGCCTTTATTGCCATACGGATCCATGATCCTTTCAAGTATATCCTTTGTAAGTCCTTTTGGATTATAGATTATATCCCAGCTGTTCCACCTCAGGAAACGACCTATATAAACACCAAAGCTGCAGGCTGAAATAGAAAACAATGAGAATATCCATCCTGTGATCTTTCCGAACCTTTGTGTAATGGCATTATGGACATTATAAAGGGAAAAATATCCAAGCATAAGACCTGTCCAGGCAAACGAAGCAATTAGAATAAGTTCATACCACAAAGGGATATTCTGACGATCCTCCAGGTGAAAAAGATCAGTAAGTATATATGGCGCATTTGGCAGAAATGCAAGCCAGCAGATAACAAGAACAATGAGCCCTGTAATCGGTCTCTTCCTGTTCTCATATTTAAGGATCACAATACTCACGAAATAAGGGATCCATGCCAGGAATAAGTTCCAGATCAAAAATATGAACATAATGCTGTGCGAATACGCTACCCTGAACAATACAAGGGTGACACAGTATATTGATGACAGTATCAATACATATAATAAGGCATTTTTATTTTTCAGGAACTGCTCCATATTAATGGTTTTACTAACCTTTCTTTAGTATTTTATTATTTCTTCTGAAAAACAATCCTATTCCTGCCAGAATGATAACCTCAGCTACTGTAAAAAGCCACCAGTTGAATGATTCAGGGACATATTGCAGGGAAACCTCATACAGATCCTTTTCAACACTTACGGAAAATAATTCGGGAAAAGAGAAATGCCTGAGTATAAATCTTGAATAATCCCAGCAAAAAGCAGTTATCATAATTAGGGAGCCTGCTATCAGAATTACCCATTCCACCGGTTTAATACGGACTTTACTGATCTTATTACTAAAATAGATAATAAATCCTGCGAACATGATCATTGTAAAAGAAACCAGAACAGGGGTGATAACAGGACCTGTCCATATAACAGGTATCAGGAACAGGATATCCCATGTCATCAGTGACTCAGGCCAGTTAAGAAGAGCTTTCAGAAATACATAGTAAAATATATCCCATACGGCAAAACAATATATAAACCATGCAAACTTTTCCGAAACAGATCTTCCCACAAGCACTGCTATGCCGACAAGCATCAGCATAGTAGCAGCTTCTCTGAATATCTCGGTTAAAGAAATATGCCCTATCATCGGTTTCAACGGGAATTCAAAACCTTCGGGATATAAAAGCTCCCTTAGATATACCACTACGGAGCTTTCAAGGAATGCCATTCCTATACTGAATAATGTGATCCAGATTATCTTATTTCTTAAACTCATCATTTTTATTATATTATTAATTAATACTACATATTCTACATGACAGCGTCATTGCGATCCCGACTTGTCGGGAGAAGCAAACTCATCAATCAAGTCCCAAGTCCCAAGTCCCAAGTCCCAAGAACCGAGTACCCAGTACCAAGTACCATTTTCAATCAATCAATCAATCAATCAATCAATGACTGCCGGCACAAACACTATCAATCCGATAATAACTGCCGTTATTGCCGCCATAAGCACAGCTCCGGCAGACAGATCCTTTATCAATCCCGCATATTTATTGTATCCGGGAAACATCTGATCAACAAAGTACTCTATTGCCGTATTGAACAGCTCTGCGATAAATACAAGCCCGATAGCAAAAACAATCAGGCACCAGTTTGTCAGACTTATTTTCAATAAAATGCCTGCTGTAATAACAATGATTGTTGCAGCAACATGGATCCAGGCATTATGCTGTGTTCGAACTCCATATATAAGTCCGTAAAAGGCATATCCAAAACTCATGAACCGTTTTTTTATTGAAAATCTCTCTTCCATTTTATTCTTTTTATGTTTATCAGATGATGAAATACCTTTAATAACCAGGAATACCGGATAACCTTGCACAATACAAAATCATCCAATGTTTTTTTTCTTTTTTCCTGATTATTTTTCTCATTCATTATCTATCATTTACTTATTTTCCTTGTCCATTTATGACAAATCAATATCGGAATTATTCCAAAGCCTCCGAATGAACAGTCTATAAGTCTCCAAAACACCGGTATCTCTCTCACTGACCCTGCAATCAATGCCAATGGGATTACCAGAATACATGCTATCATACCAAATTCAAGCACCCAGATATTCCTGACAGGATCGTTAATTACACCAATAAAAGCAACAGCAATTACTATATGTGCAAATGCAAGCCAGTCAGTACCATAAAATATGAATGGATATTCTGCGCCTGTATAATGGACGCCTTCCCGCACTTTTGCAAGCCATATACTTATGTAACTATCTGATTCTCCAATAATATTCCTTGCAATTTCAAGTTCCCATTCGATCGGGAAGGCTGTTATTCCGCTAATAACCAAGGCTGTTATGAAAAATATCATTACATACCTGATTCGCTTTTTCAGTTTTTTATATTCCGTTTTATTCATTATTAATCCCCTTAATTATACCGTTTTAAAGCACTTTGTATTTCAAAGTAACTATATAAAAAAAATAAAAACCTATTTCCCTTTTATTAGCCGTTCAAGAGCGTCGAGGTGCTCCCTGAATGCTTTTCTTCCTCCTTCCGTAGCTTTATATGTTGTCCTGGGCTTACGTCCCACAAACTGCTTTTTAACTGTAATATATTTTTCCTTTTCCAGTGCTTTAATATGACTTGCCAGGTTACCGTCAGTAACATCAAGAACTTCCTTAAGTGTGTTAAAATCAACCCATTCGTTCACCATAAGCACCGACATAATACCAAGCCTTATCCTGCTCTCGAAATATTTATTTATATTATCTATCAGATCCTTCATCGCTCATATTTATAATACATTATCGTACCGTATAAGATATGCAGTACCCCAAATCCTATTGCCCAGAAGATCAATCCGTAACCAATATATACTGATGCAATAAGTCCCAAAATTATTTCGCATATTCCGAGGTATCTGACATCATTAAGCGTATATTTTCCTGCATTCAGCAATGCAAGTCCGTAGAACAACAATGTAGCAGGTGCGATCAGGTATATCTGTCCGTGAAACAGAAGGATCAGGCAAAATATTCCACCTGCGGCAAGTGGAATAAACATATTTGTCAGTAGCCTTTTTGCCGTTTTATCCCAAATAGGATTACCTTTTTTCCTTGCATTACGAACAGTAAAAAACATTGCTGATGAAACAGCCAATACAAGCACAATCAGGCCATCAAGCAGAAGAAATAACAGGTATTCAGACAGTTCACCCCCACGTATAAGATCAGATACACGATATACTCCCTGGTTATAATATCGTGGATAATAATAGGAACTGAAATACAGATACACTGCTGCGGCACCTGACAGGGCAAATATTCCGGCAAATATTCCGGATAGCCCGCTCAGGGATATAAACCTTGATGACCTGTCCATTATGGAACGTATCTCTGTAAGGTTTTCCAGATGTTGTTCATGCTTGTCCATATAATTTGATTTAAAAGTACTTTGTGCTACAAAGTTAATATATAATTTTCCAATTCCAAATTTTTTAAGCTTTTTTAACAAAAACGGTTCTGGGTTCTGGGCGCTTGGTATTTGGTGCTCGGTACTCGGCACTCGTTCTCGGTATGGGCTCTCGGTAGTACCTGCTTTCCGGGAGGGTTGCTATTTACCCAAATAGCGAAGAATTAATTTGAAAATGTGACGATTTGAAAATTGATACAGGACGTTGGAAACCGATATATTCCAGCATCTGATAAGTTTGTATAGAGTTTAATAAAAATCTGAATTAGGAAATAGACCAGCATCCTGTGGGCTGCAAATTCCACAAATGGAGCGGGATGCGGAATGTTACATAGACAATATCATCTGTACAGGCAATTCTCATCCATATAAGACAAGAAGAAAAAGAAAGAAGAACATTCCGCAGCCATCATTTGGGGAGACTTTTTTTCGATTCCTTTTTTGTGGCCTTGACAAAAAAGGAATTTGTCCCCGATCGGGTCGGGGACAATATTTGGCTTGCGCGCAGGAATTATTTGATACTATTAGCACGCCCGACTTGAGGACAAATAAGTGTACTGATAGGTCGGGATCAACATCCGGCATGTGGGGGGGATAATCCCTGATTTTCTACAATAAATAACAAGAGTTATTTTCTTTTAAGTAAATTGCACACCATGTTTTTAACAGAATTTACAATATACGAGGTCATCATTATTTTTGTAATAGTGACTGTAGGGTCGGTGCTTCAGGGCTGCCTCGGCTTCGGGCTCGGTCCTATTGCTGTTCCCCTGCTCGTTATGATAGACCCTGTGTTTATCCCGGGCCCCCTCCTGCTTGTGGCAATATTCCTTGTAAGCCTTATTTACATGAGAGAGAGGCACGCAGCAGACACACGTGATATACTATGGGCAGTTATCGGACGCACTACAGGCACGATACTTGGGGCAATATTACTTCTTGCTGTACCTAAGGACCGGCTTTCGTTGCTGTTCGGTATCATGGTGCTGGTGGCACTTATCTTTTTCTCAAGCGGATTTAAACTGCCTGTTAACCGGACCAACCTAATATCTGCAGGTATCCTGTCCGGGTTCATGGGAATAGCATCATCAATAGGCGGTGCGCCTATGGCGCTCCTGTATAAAGACAAGGAAGGTCCGAAGCTGCGCGGAACACTGTCAGGTATCTTTATAATAGGAACACTGATCGCACTTATCACCCTTATCATCATCAACCGGTTCGGGATGCCGGAACTAAAAGCATCTGTATTACTTATCCCCGGTATAATTCTCGGGTTCTTTTTATCGAAATATGCAACAAAATATCTCGACCGGGGCTTTATCCGCCCTGCAATACTCATAGTCTCAGCTGGCTGCGCAGCATTGCTCATAATAAAACATTTTACATAATACTTCATCATTCCATTGTTCCATTCCTGCATTTTGCGATTGCAATTAATATCTTTCTTTGAATACAGCTGCAATACAATCGCTTTTCCTATTGGGATCTTTATATCACAGGGCGTTGCCCTGTGCTGAATTCTATCGCCCAGGGCTATTATCATCGTAAAAAATCAGTTTCTGCTTTCCAATTTCAATCTTATCAATCTTTTTAATCCTTTCAATCCGGCATCCGGTATCCGGCATCATTTCCATATTTTTCCATACATTTGCAAAAAACAACAATGAGCAAATATTACGTCATATTCGAATTCCGCACTTATGTGGATGAAGCAATAGAGGATTACAGCACAGAACTGGATTTTGTGCCATACCCCGGAATGAGTATCTGGATAGCCAAAGGAATGGTAAAATTCCCGAAAAATATGCCGGTAGAAGCCTGGTTTAAAATAAAAAGCGTTGACTACCTGCTTAAGGACAAAGTGTTCGTTGCGGGATTGGAATATATAGATGAATACGAGGTGGAAGAAGAAAAATAAAATAACTTCTCTATAAAATAAATTATTATAAAATACAACGAAATTTAACCTCCTTTCCGCACCAGCACTGCTACAAAAAAGGGGACTGTCCCCTTTTGCAAAGCCATTTAAAACAAAAAACATCGACTATCTGCTTAAAAATAGTGTATTTATTGCAGTACTTGAGTTTGTAGATAAATTCGAGGTAAAATAAAAAAACGAATCATTCCTTCAGCTTAAATAAATCATTGAAAAATATGGCAATTTTCAACCCCTTTTCCGCACCAGCACTGCTATAAAAAAGGGGACTGTCCCCTTTTTAACCCTTCAAATTGTTTATTGTTTTTGATTATTTATTGCCGTAACTTTGTTAATCCATGACTGATAAGGAATTATATATTGAGTTGAAGGAGGCATATACGGAAGAGAACCTCAACCGGATATCATCGCAGATCATTTATCTTTATAAAACCAAACAATATAAATATATCCGGGAGCTGATGAACAAGATTAGTCATATTATCTCCTTCAGGGAAGAAAAGATCAACCGGATATTCACGAAACTCATAATGCTTTACCATCCTGATAAACTGAATTATTACATCCGGGAGATAGAAAAATATACGGGTAATGGTAATGAAACAGATCTGCACAAGCTATCACATATTCTGATAATACAGAATGAGATCAAAAAAGAAGAGTTTGAATATGTTCTTGAGGAAGAGGCAGTATTCCCCGATACGGGATGGGGTTATGATGAGGAAGACTTTGACAGGATAAAAAATATTGATGATGAGGATTTTGAAGAGTCGGAAGAGGACATAATAAGATTGGACGAGGATATTTTCAGTCCCGGACGTGACTTTTTCACTGCTTTCAAACTTAAGGAATATGGTGACCTGGATGCCATTATTGAATTATACCATCTCCAGAGTATCGAAGGGAGCCTGGAACTCCAGGATTATGATATTTCCGATCTTACAGGTATAAACTACTGTAAATATGTTACAATTCTTGACCTTTCCAATAATAATATTCATGATATCTCCCTGCTTACACAACTAAAAAGGATCGAAGAGCTTTACCTTACAAATAACAACCTGACAGATATTTTCGCGCTACATAAACTTCAGAATCTCAGGACACTCGATATTTCAGGTAACGACATCACTGACCTGAGACCGGTATTCCATCTTATCAAACTTGAATACATAAATATAATTGGGAACGACATACCCCGTGAACAGACAGACATCCTGGAAGAAAAAGGGGTTGTGGTGGTTTATTAGCTGTTAGCTGTTCAAAGGATATTGGTCTCATTTATTTATTCCAATATTACTGATACATACCAATAATAATTCAATAACAACAATAATTTTGATCAGAATTAGTTATTTTAGCAGTTGTTTGTAAACAGTAAACCGGAATATAATGGAATACAAAAGTGATGTTGAGGCAGTGGATGCATTACGAAATGCCTATGAGAAGCTGTCAGAGGAAGTAAAGAAAGTCATTATCGGGCAGGATGATGTTGTAAGAGATGTTATTATCACCATTTTCAGCAATGGTCATTGCCTTCTCGTCGGTGTGCCTGGACTGGCAAAAACCCTGCTTGTTAATACGATAGCCAATGTACTGGGACTAAAATATAATCGCATACAATTCACACCTGACCTTATGCCGTCAGATATTATCGGCACTGAGATACTTGGAGAAGACAGGCGGTTTAAGTTTGTACAGGGACCGGTATTTGCCAATTTCATCCTTGCTGACGAGATCAACCGTACTCCTCCAAAGACACAGGCTGCATTGCTGGAAGCCATGCAGGAAAGGGCTGTCACAGCTGCAGGAGTGAGATACAAGCTGGATGAGCCTTTCTTTGTAATGGCAACACAAAACCCTATTGAGCAGGAAGGTACATATCCTTTGCCAGAAGCACAGCTCGACCGTTTTATGTTCAATATCTGGCTTGATTACCCAAAATACACTAACGAACTGACCATTGTCAGGGAAACAACTTCAGATCAGACTATTGAACTGAACAATATCCTGTCTGCACAGGAGATAACAGATTTTCAAAACCTGATACGGCGCATACCTGTGAATGACAATGTGCTGGAATATGCTGTGACTCTGGCAGCCAAAACACGGCCAAACACTGAACATGCACACCCGTCTGTCAATGATTATCTGAACTGGGGTGCAGGACCAAGGGCATCGCAATATCTTATCATCGGTGCAAAGACACACTCGGTATTACACGGAAAATATACACCTGATATCGAAGATGTCAAAGCAGTGGCAATGCCAATATTAAGGCACAGGATCGTTAAGAACTATAAAGCTGAGGCGGAAGGGATAAGTGTTGAGAACCTTATAACTGAGTTACTTTAATATAAACTATTTGAATATCGAATATCGAATATCGATTTTTGATTTATGATCTGAAATATCTGCAAACAGCTTAGATTGTTGACTTTTGACTTTTGATATTGAAATCAATATTTCCCATATTGTCATTATTATTTATTGTTTTCTCTTCTCTCCATTTATCCGCCCAGGAGGTTAAAAAGATTGAGCTTCTCGGGGCTAATTCAATGGAATATGACGAGTCGCTGGGAGAAGGCATACAAAGGTTGCTGGGTGATGTCAGGCTCAAGCACGAAGAAGCCATCATGAACTGCGACAGTGCATACAGGAACACCGGAGAGAATTCATTTATTGCTTACGGTAATGTTCATTTAATACAGGGAGATTCAATGCACCTGTACGGAGACACCTTGTATTACTACGGTAACACGAAACTTGCGGAAGTAAGGAATAATGTCAGGCTGGTTAATAACGAAGGCGCCACACTGACAACGCATTTTCTGAATTACGACAGGAATACGGAAGTCGGGTATTATTTTAACAGGGGTGAGATCAATGATAATGAGAATAACCTTAAAAGTGTAACAGGTTATTATTATTCAGAAACCAAGGACTTTATTTCAATAGACAGTGTTGTACTTACAAATCCTGAATATGTCATGTACTCAGACACATTGAAATACAATACTGCATCTGAGATAGCTTTCTTCTTCGGACCAACAGAAATTGTCAGCGATTCGAGTTTTATATATTGCGAGAACGGATGGTACAATACTATCACTGATATATCTCAGTACAACAAAAATGCATATCTGATAAAGAAAGCACAGACACTGAAAGGGGACAGCCTGTATTACGACAGGAAAAACGGTTTTGGCAAAGCATTCATTAATGTGGAGCTGTCAGATACGGTTGAACAGATAGTATTAAAAGGCAATTATGCAATATACCGGGAGGAACCTGAATATGCATTTCTTACGGACAGTGCCCAGTTCATCCAGATAAGTGATGATGACTCATTATTCCTGCACGGCGATACAATAACATCTGAGATTGATACATCAGGTGAACATAAAATAATCAAAGCTTATCATAAGGTTAAGACATACAGGCATGACCTTCAGGGTAAATGTGATTCGCTGGTATATTCCTTCAGGGATTCGGTGATACAACTACATATTGAGCCGGTGTTATGGTCAGAAGAGAACCAGTTGACAGCAGAATATATAGAGATCCATACTGTTAACAAAAAGGCTGACCATGTGATGCTGCAAAATGCTGCATTTATCACTTCCCAGGAAGACACAATAAGGTTCAACCAGATAAAGGGTAAATTCATTGTGGGATATTTTAAAAATGGTGAGCTTAACATTATCTATGTTAATGGTAATGCACAGTCGCTGTATTTCCCGAAAGATGATGAAGACCTGGTTGGTGCAAATAAGGGTAGCAGCAGTGATATGAGAATTCTGATGAAAGACGGCGATCCGCATAAGATATATTTCCTGAAAGAGCCGGATGCTGTTTTGCACCCTGTGGGGGAACTGTTAAAAAACGAATTATACCTGCAGGGATTCAACTGGCTCGATAAGCAACGTCCAAAAGATAAGCTGGATATTTTCAGATGGGAATAAAAAAAAGGGAGAAAATCTCCCTTTTTTTTATAATATTTTCCTCCTTTTTGTTTAAACTTTAATATTCATCTTCATTAAAGAAGAAGTCGTCTTTGCTGGGATAGTCCGGCCATATATCCTCAATACTCTCGTAAGTTTCCCCTTCATCTTCCAGTTCCTGCAAATTCTCGATAACTTCAAGGGGGGCACCGGATCGAATTGCATAATCAATCAATTCATCTTTAGTAGCCGGCCACGGTGCATCTTCCAGCTTTGAAGCTAATTCAAGTGTCCAATACATACGTTTACCAATTTAAACAAAAATAAATCAATAAAATTTCAACTTATCTCAAAAATCCTGCGAATATAACAAATAAAATTATTTACGCAACTTTGGATTCCATGAAATTTCATTAACATTGAAATCTTTTGATAACTTACGTGATAGTATAAATAAATAATCGGAAAGTCTGTTTAAATAAACCAGGATCATTTCATTTATTTTTTCGTCCTGCATCATTTGACTCACCCTTCTTTCAGCCCTTCTGCACACTGTTCGTGATATATGGCAGTAAGATACTGCGGGATGTCCGCCGGGTAGCACAAAATTTTTAAGCGGGGGCAGACTTTTGTCAATATTATCGATCTCCTTTTCGAGCATTTCGATATTATCATCAAATTTTTCAGGCAGGCTTATTTCTGATTTTTCCGGATCAGAAGCAAGGACTGAGCCAATGGAGAACAGGTCGCTTTGTATGTCCTGTATCACTTTTCCGGAATGCTTATCTGTTTCATAATTACTGATCATACCAATAAAGGAATTCAGTTCATCTATAGTACCGTATGCTACGATCCTGGGATGGTGTTTGGGAACACGGGTTCCGCCTATCAGACTGGTAGTACCGTTATCTCCGGTTTTTGTATATATCTTCATAATCTGAATATTATAGTCATTTCCCAAGAACCGAGCACTATTTTCAATCAATCAATCAATCCCCACCTTCTCACTCACAGTATCCGACTCTATCTCGCCATCCATGAGCCTGATGATCCTGTGGGCACGTGCAGCTATATCCTCCTCGTGAGTGACAATAATAACCGTATTTCCTTTTTTATGTATCTCCTCAAAAAGGTTCATAATATCTATTGAGGTCTTTGAATCCAGGTTACCTGTCGGCTCATCGGCAAGAATAATAGAAGGATGATTAACAAGGGCCCTGGCAAGTGCAACACGTTGTCGTTGTCCTCCTGAAAGTTCATTCGGTTTGTGAGTGACCCTGTCAGCCAAACCCACATTCTCAAGTACATCCATAGCCCTCTCCATCCTCTTCTGCTTTGATATGCCGGCATATATCAACGGCAGCATAACATTCTCCAGTGATGAATACCTTGGTAGCAGGTTAAAAGTCTGAAACACAAAGCCTATCTCTTTGTTACGTGTCTCCGCCAGTTCATTGTCCGTCATATCGCTTACATCAGTGCCATTAAGGATATACCTGCCACTTGTAAGTGTATCAAGGCATCCGATAATATTCATGAGTGTTGACTTCCCTGATCCCGAAGGCCCCATAATAGCGACATATTCATTTTTTTTAATATCAGCCGAAATGGAACGCAATGCCCTGACAATATGAGTACCTACTTCATAATTCTTTACAACATTCTGTATCTCAATAACCTTTTCCATTCCTGTCCTGTGCTAAAAAAACATAAATATAACAATTCCTCATTGTAAAGTGTAAAAAGTAAACTCAAAAGTCAAGTTAAAAATAAAAAAAATGCAACCTATCCGAAACAATTTTGTCTTTACATAAAAATGAACTAAATTGGATTTTGATATGAAAAGATCAATATTACTATTTATTGCTGTATTAATGGTTATTATTACAGCTTATTCACAGGAAGAAGACAGTGAAGATATAAAGACTATTTTTGGTGAGGGTTCTTACGGAGGTTTTGGCGGCCCCGTGCTGAAGCTGTCGCCTGTGCATGAAGACATGGGACTTTTAATAGGTGGACGCGGCGGCTGGATCCTTGATCACAGTTTTGTGATCGGAGGCGGTGGTTACGGGCTGACCACAAGCAGCAGGTTTAACGGTACAGGCAGACATGGAAATGACACCTTGTGCAACCTAAACATGGGGTATGGCGGTTTTATGGTTGAATATATTTTATTCCCTAACAGGGAGTACCATTTATCCTTCCCTTTGCTGATAGGCGCCGGTGGCGTGGAAATACATGAAGGCAGGGATTACTACGATTACAGTGATTATAACTATAACAGGATTGAAGGCGGGGCTTATGTCATTATTGAACCCGGCGTGAATATAGAGCTTAATTTGCTTGAATATTTCCGGATGGGATTTGGTGCTTCCTACAGATATATTGCTGGTACACACCTGACAAATGTATCTGACAAAGACCTGTCGGACGTTTCATTTAACCTGATTTTTAAGTTTGGGTTGTTCTAATTTAATGTCAAATTGAAGATTTAACATTTCATTAGTATTTTATTACAAAATCCTCTTTTGAAAGTTCCTTTTTTAGAAATATAATGCCCATAAAAAAGATATCTATTGTCACAGTCACCTCCCGGTGGGCTTTTATTTTATTCCATGCTTCTTCCATACCTGAAGACCAGTGTATATCATCAAAAACAAAAACCGTATCATTACCGCAGTTCTTTATAATATGCTCAAAATACCTTAATGTTGCATCCTTCCGGTGATTGCCGTCAATAAAAACAAAATCCGGTCTGATGTCCTTTCTTGAAATATCAGCCAGTACTTCGTCAAATTCCCCTTCCAATAATTCAATATTTCCGGCACCGGCTTTATCAAAATTATCTTTTGCAACTGCCGCAGTCTCAGGGCACCCTTCAATTGTCAGCACCTTTGCATTACTGTTTGCCAATGCCATATATAAAGTACTGATCCCTAATGATGTGCCCAACTCGAGTATAATGCCGGGCATGAAATAGCTTACCAGATGAAATAAAAGTTTTCCGTATTTTTCTTTTACAGATGAATATCTTACTATATCTTTTATCTTCCTGTTGATTGATCCTGTTATTTTTGATCCGGCACCAAGATCTTTCACCTTAATTATTTTATCTGATCGCAATAATTCTTTTCTGATATCTTCAATACCTGTAAAAGCATCATGGTATTCTTTATCATTAAACACCTTTGTAACCAGTTCAAACACAAACGGAGAGTGTATGCCGTGACCTTTCCGGTGTCCGGAGAAGAGAACGTAACAACAATACCTGTATATCAGTTCAAAGTTCAAAATACTGTTGAAAATTTATTTATAACAAATAAACAAACTTTTATTAAATAATATCTAAAATAATAATTTTACAATCATTAATTTATAATATAAATATAACTAATCAGTATGTTTTTAATAGTCAACAAAATTCGAAGCACGAAACTCGAAACCCGAAATAATTTTCAAAAAATTAAAATTATAATGTTCAAAACAAATTTCACTTATTCCCTGAAATATTTTGTCAAGTTTTGAATTTTGAAATTATGAACATTTGTATTTTTTTCGGATTTCGATATTCGGATTTCGGATTTCTTTCAATATCAATTAAGTATATAATAAGGTTCTGATTAGTAACAACATTTAAATTCAAAATTAAACAACTCGTATTTGGATTTACTGGAACAGAACATACAATATTTAAAAGGAGTCGGGCCAAAACGTGCAGTGATCCTGGAAAAAGAGCTGGGCATAACTACTTATGAAGACCTGATGTATTATTTCCCGTACAAATACATTGACAGGTCAAAATTCTATTCCATCAGGGATGTCCGTCCGGGACAGGCATATATCCAGGTAAAAGGCAAGGTTATTTCCATTAAACTGATCGGTCCGAAAAACAAGCAACGGTTATCAGCAATGTTCACTGATGGTACAGGCACTATCGAGCTTGTATGGTTTAAAGGCACAAAATGGATGAAGGAAAGCATTAAGCCGGATATTGAATATATTGTATTCGGCAAGGTCAGTGAGTTCAACAGGAAGATCAACCTTGTTCATCCTGAAATGGAGATTGCCGAAAAGGCGGAAAAAAATATCAATGCATCCCTGCAGGCTTTTTATAACACCTCCGAAAAGATGAAGAGCAGCTTTGTGAATTCAAAAGCCATACACAAGCTGCAACAGTCGTTATTCAGACTCGTTACAAAAACGATCCCGGAAACCCTGCCTGCATACCTTGTAAAAAAACACAACCTTCTGTCTCTGCATGAATCCCTCGTCAATATTCATTTCCCACAGAACGTAGATATTCTGAGAAAAGCGGAATACAGGCTGAAGTTCGAGGAATTATTTTATATCCAGTTAAACATCCTGAAACTAAAATCTTTCAGGAATATCAGGTTCAAGGGTAATGTCTGCACCAAAGTAGGAACATATCTTAATTCCTTTTATAAAAGCAACCTGCATTTTGAGCTTACTGATGCACAAAAACGGGTTATCCGGGAAATACGCAAAGATCTTGGTTCGGGGAAACAGATGAACAGGTTACTGCAGGGAGATGTTGGCAGCGGGAAAACACTGGTAGCATTAATGACTATGCTTATTGCCCTTGATAACGGTTACCAGTCTTGCCTGATGGCGCCTACCGAGATCCTTGCCAATCAGCATTACGACACTGTCATAAAGTTCCTTGATGGATTGGGTATTCCTGTAGCACTGCTCACTGGGTCAACGAAAAAATCACAACGTGATATCATTCATGAAGAGCTGTTAAACGGAGAGCTTAAAATACTTATAGGCACACATGCCCTGATAGAGGATGTTGTCCGGTTTAAAAACCTGGGCATGGTGGTTATAGATGAGCAGCACAGGTTCGGGGTGGCACAGCGCGCGAAATTATGGAAGAAGAATATCAATCCCCCTCATGTTCTTGTAATGACAGCCACACCGATACCGCGCACTCTTGCCATGACTTTGTACGGTGATCTTGATGTGTCGGTAATAGATGAGTTGCCGCCGGGGCGCAAACCTGTAAAGACAGCCCATTATTTTGATTCGAAACGCCTGCGTGTGTTCGGGTTTATGAAAAAGCAGATAGCACAGGGCAGGCAGATATATATTGTCTATCCTTTGATCAAAGAGTCGGAAAAGATGGATTATAAATTTCTTGAGGATGGAATAGAGAGTATTTCCAGGGCTTTTCCGCCTCCTGAATATGCCATCAGTGTAGTGCATGGTCAGATGAAAAATGCAGAAAAAGACAAGTCAATGCAACTGTTTATCAGGGGGCAGACCCATATTATGATAGCTACTACGGTTATTGAAGTGGGTGTTGACATTCCCAATGCATCTGTTATGGTCATTGAAAGTGCGGAAAGGTTCGGGTTATCCCAGTTACATCAGCTAAGGGGACGCGTAGGCAGGGGTGCAGACCAGTCGTTCTGCATCCTGATGACTGATTATGAACTAACAACGGAAGCACGAAAAAGGATTGATATTATGGTGCAGACCACTGACGGGTTTGAGATAGCGGAAGCCGACCTTAAGCTGCGGGGACCCGGAGATATCGAAGGCACACAGCAGAGTGGTTTTCCGTTCGACCTTAAGATAGCACATCTCGGGAAAGACGGGCAGATACTGCAATATGCAAGAAATATCGCAGAAGATATTATTGATGATGACCCGGCTCTTGAAAAACCGGACAACTCAATACTGGTAAAACGCCTTAGGAAGATGAAAAAGGAGAAGGTCTATTGGGGGAACATTAGCTAAATTTTAAATGTTGAATTTTGAATGTTTAATTGTTAATTTATCAATCAATCTCAAAGATCTCATCCCTGCTCCACTCCAGCCAGTATTTTATTGCCAGCTTCCTGATCAGCTTCCAGTAACCGTCTGTAAGGTTGCCGTACTTTACTATTCCCTCATTGATATCCGACTCGACCTGTTGGATATATTCAGGTTTCAGGCTGATCTTAACCGTTTTATCATCATAAGTAAATATTGCTGCAGGTGACAGCTCTTTATCGTCAGACAGCCTGATAGTCCCCTGCCCTACCGTTGCTCCGGTGCTTACCTGAAGTCCGTCATTAAGGCAGCTCAGAGGCGGGATGTTCCCTGCAAAAGTCACAACCTCAAGCCTGTCTATTCCTGCATCAAGTATCTCTCTGGCTTTTAATCCCATCTTTGCACCTACAATAGAATATATTCCAAGATGCCTGTGCATCTCATTTGTAATAACGCATATCTTCCATTCTTCCCTGCCATGCCTGTCTATGATCTCCTGCATAACCTTCTTCACATCATCTCTGTAACTGTCCATATCATCCGGGAAAGATGTAAAAACAATATTTTTCTCCAGGACATATTCCTGTGCAATGATCTCCGGTATTTTCTGCTTTATGTCTTCTAATCTCAGATCCTGAACAAACCTGTGATGCGGATTATCTATATCCTGCTTCATATCGAACAGGTCGGGATATAATAAATAAACAGGTACCAGATCGTCCCATATTTTCAGATGTTTCTGCTCAATCCTCTCAATTACTCCCGAATTTTTAAAAGATAATTTTACTACTGCTGCATAAGATGTACTTATGTCTTCAAATGATGAAATAAAATCCTGATCAATAACCGCTTCATCCCTGCCCAGATTCGAGATCATATCCACCCTTATCTCCTGCTCCATGATATAATTCACAGCAACACTGTCGCGTTCATAATTAGTTCCTGCCAAAGGATCATAAGATCTGTTATACCATATAATCCTGTTTATTTTTCTCAAAATATCTTTTTCCTGCTTCACTATTTCAGCCAGGTTTGTCATCGGTCCAAGGCAGATATAATCCACCGGTAATTCCGACCTTATAATTTTTTCAGCAATAACATCCTTGCCGATTTTATCCGACGAAGCCTTGGCAAAGTCGGACTGCCGACTGCCGACTGTCTCAGAGGTATCCTTACCCCAGATAATGGATTCGCTGTATTCGCGCCATGGCGGAGGTTCTTTATCCAGTGCACTTCCTTCGGCAACAGGTATATCGCTTATGTCAAAGTCAGATAAAAGGGCTTTTATCTTTGCTGCGCCTTTTGAAGGAGCCAGGGCACCATCCGATGATATCATACCCAGTATGTCATTTTCCTCAATGGCAAGCAGCATTGATATTGCCCTGAGGTCATCAGCCCCGCAATCAGTGTCTATTATCAGTGAATAGCGTTCCTGTACAAACTGGCAGACACCATGTAAATAAAAAATAATTAATATGATTAAAAATATGATCCTTTGAATAAATGTGCTCATGTGTTCATGTGTTCATGTGTTCACCTACTCAGCTGCGCTCATAACCAGTCTGCCGTGCTTGATCCCTTTGATAGCTATCAGCTTATCCGCCAGCTCGGTCAGTTGTCCTGCTTTTCCTTTAACAGCAATTGTCTCAAGACAGTTATGATGGTCAAGATGAACATGCTGAACAGACAGGATAAGGCTGTGATAGTTATGTTGCACAGAAGTTGACTGTGTCTGTAATCCCCTTTTATGATGATCATAAACCAGGACAATGGCTCCTGCGACCTCTTCATTCCCTTCCCACTTTTCTTCAACAATACTTTTCTTAATAAGATGACGTATAGCCTGTGACCGGTTCGGGAAATGATGATCTTTTACCAGGTTGTCGAGGACATCAAGCAGTTCCTCTTCCAGTGATACTCCGAATCTTTTTACCTGCATAACGATATTTTTTTGAGTAATAGGATAATAAAAATATATAAATAATTTCACTCTTCTGATTTTTGTTGACATAAAATTTTTTATACTTGTAAAAAAATGACAAATCAAATGAATAGAGAAATATCATTGAATGTAAACTGTCCTGTATGTGGTAAGTCACTTATGGACCATGATAACATGATACTGGAAAAGCCAAGCATAAAAATTGATTTTGAACAAAATAACAAAAGGTGGATAATGAGGCTTTGTTCTGTTTACGGCAATTATAATGTGTTCAGTGAAATAGGGGTTGAAAAGGAAAAAATTATTAATTTTTACTGTCCTCATTGCCAGGCAAACCTTAAAAGCCGCTGTGTATGCCAGGAGTGCCGGGCACCTATGGTCAGTCTTGCCCTGAATATCGGTGGCACGGTAAATGTGTGTACAAGAAAGGGCTGCAAAAAGCACTATCTGGCATTTGAAGAAATAACTGATAAAGTGATAGGCTTTTTCACAGATCTAAAATAACAACAGGAAAGGACATTATCTTACGAGAGTAACGGTTCCTGCTCTAACAAGCTCATATCCGTCAACATAATTTACCTCGACTTTCCATACATAAACATCCTGCTTGCATAATTTTTCGTGGTAATATCCGTCCCATCCGATATTTATGTCAAAAGTCTCAAATATCAGCTCACCCCAACGGTTGAATATCATCATATGAAAATCTTCAACATAATCAGTGATAGGAAAGAACACATCATTGTTAGGTGCATTGATATCATATTCACCACCTGACGGGCCGCTCGGGTCAGGAGTAAAAGCATTAGGGATAAGGAAGTCATAATCCGGTTCAATAATTACCAATACAGAATCATTGTTAACACATTCATATTCATTAATCACTGTCAGATATACAAAATAATATCCGGTATCCTGGTATGTATGAGAAGGATTCGGGAGATATGATGTATCTCCATCCCCGAATTCCCATGTATAATATTCATAATCATATATGTCAAGGCTGAAATATACCGTAGGATCATTAATACTGGCAACAGGCGGACTTGCATTTATCACAGGAGTACGGTTGGGAAATACATTAACATAGCTTAAACCGTCATTACCTGCCACACATCCTTCAGCGCTGGTAACAGTTAAAGTAACATTATGGATACCACTATCATAGTAAACATGTTCGGGGTTCTGCAAATGTGATACTGAGCCGTCTCCGAAATCCCATAAAAACTCACATGTTTCAGGATTTATCGTATCTGTAAAATTCACTGTCAACGGCTGGCATCCTTCCGCTATATTCTCCGGGATATTTATCACAGGATAAGGATATACATTAACAATAACCGAATCACTTATTGAATTTCCGCAAATATCTGAAACGCTCAGTATATAAGTTGTTGTAGTCTGGGGGGATACCGAAAAAGGACCGAGTCCTGATCCAAAATTATGGTTCCACGAATAGAAATAAGGTGGTATATCACCGTCATGAATGCCTGTAACAGTTGTAGTATCACCTTTACATATAGTTCCTTCCGTTATGACATCTATATTATCCAGGAAAAGGTTCCTTACTGTTACTGTAACCATATCCGGTTCACTCACGCACCCAAGATAATCATAAGCCTGCACTGTGTATATGGTAGTGCTTTCAGGCGACACGTTATGACTTTGTCCATAACCGACCCCGTCATACCAAAAATATGAAAATGTTCCGTTACCTCCTGATGCTGATGCTGAAATGGCTGTATTCTCCCCTACGCATATAATAACATCTGCAGATGCCTGTACAATAACCGGAGACGGTTGATCCACAGATACGCTAATTGTATTGGTACATGCATTGGCATCTGTTACAGTAACAGAGTAACTTCCCGGAGATAATCCTTCAGCCGTGCTGGTATTCTGATATCCCGTATTCGGATCCCATGAATAAAAATACGGTGTGGTACCCCCTGTGGCTACTACAGTGGCAGACCCGTCATTTCCTTCATAACATGTAACGTCTTCCGGTGATACCGCCAATATCATTGCATCAGGTTCATATACTTCTGTAAATGCCGTTTTAGTACATCCGTTTGCATCAGTTATAGTGACCTGGTAAATATCTGCATCAAGGTCAATTGCAGTGGAGGTATTCTGATAACCTGTATTTGGTCCCCATAAATATGAATAAGGATAGACTCCTCCTGAAACCGACACATTGGTATATCCGTCAGAATAACCATAACATGTCACATCACCGGCTGAAGTATTCAGATGTAACGAATCCGGCTCAGTAATAATATATGAACCGGTCACTATGCAACCGTTATTATCTGTGACAGTCACTGAATATGTGCCTGCAGTAAGATCACTTATATCCTCGGTAATGGATAAGTCCGACCATAAATAAGAATATAACGGTGTACCTCCTGTAACAGACATATCTATAGCACCTTCCGACCCGCCATAGCAATTCACATTACTCCCTGACAGGCTTATCTGCAGCAGGTTGGGTTCTGTAATTGTGATAATACTGCCTGTTTCCGTACATCCGTTTGCATCCGTAACGGTTACTGTGTATGTGCCGGGGGGAAGACCTGTAAAATTTCCGCTCCCCTGTATTCCAAAGCCCAGATTATAATATAAAGGGTTCGTTCCTCCGGATGCAGAAATGTCAATAGTGCCATCATCATTCCCGTTACAAGTAATATTCGTATGTTGCTCTGCGTCTATCACTATATCCGAAGGCTCGTCAATAGTAAAATTATCACTTAATACTGAACACCCGTTGGCATCCGTTACAGTCACCTGGTAATTTCCGGGTGGAAGACCTGAAAAATATCCCGATCCCTGTGTACCGGTTCCCAGGTTATAATTCACAGGAGGGGTTCCGCCTGTTACATTAACAGTTACCGTACCATCCGAAGCGCCATAGCATACAACATCAGTATAAGAAAAATTCAGTACCAGGGGATTAGGTTCGGTTATCATCAATGAATTGGTAACTGTACATCCGTTATTATCTGTCACTGTCACAGTATATGATCCGGCCTGTAAATTACCAATATCTTCTGTTACTGATCCGTTTGACCAGTTAAAACTATATAATGGTGTTCCCCCGTTAACTGAAAGATCCACAGATCCGTCGCTGCCATCATTACAACTGACATTAATTCCCGAAAGACTGCCCTGTAAAAGATCCGGTTCTGTTATTGTCATTACAGGACTTTCCACTGTACATCCGTTTGCATCCGTAACTGTGACCTGGTAGTTGCCGGGATCGAGGTTATTAAAAACACCTGACGATTGAGTGCCTGCGCCTATATTATAAACCAGTGGCGGAGTACCACCTGAAGCACCGGATACTATCGAACCGTCAGAATATCCGTAACATGTAATATCATTCGAAGAATATGTAAGCTCTAAAAGATCCGGCTGTATCAATATTATTGAGCTTGTGGAGATACATCCGTTATTATCAATTACCGTAACATTATATTCACCTGCCGGCAGGTCGCTGACATGTGTTGTAACTGAACCTTCGGACCATGTGCAGTTATATGGTTCGGTTCCCCCTGTAACGGTCAAATCCACTGATCCATCTGAACCGCCATAGCAGCTTATATCACTTCCTGTAATTGAAAGCGCCAGCTCCTCAGGTTCTGTAATTGTAAATGACATTACAGAATCACATCCGAGACTGTCTGTTATTATTATTGTATATGTACCGGGAATGAGGTCGGTTACATTTGTACCTGTTTCCACAGGATCAAAACTCCACGAATATGAATAGGGAGGATACCCTCCTATAGCAGAGATATCAGCATTCCCGTCATTAAACCCGTTACATGTCACATCCGATGTATTGAGAAGAAGAGATGCGTTGAATTCATCAAAAGTGATATATACACTGTCTGTTGCTGAAGGGCACGGTCCGTTACCTGTTGTTGTAAGGTAAAGCCACATCCCTCCGGCAGCAATTTCCTGTGCAGTAGGATAATATGTTGTATTTAATGAATCTGCAGAGGGATCAAAAGTACCGTTGCCCCCCCACCAGGTGCCCCCGGTAGCAGTTATCACACTTCCTGATAATGTAACTTCCGGTATAGCGAAACATATTACCTGGTGAGGTCCTGCCTCTGCTTCTATGGCAGATTCATTTTCTACAACTTCTATTGTATCAAAGGCAGACGGGCACCCGCTGGTGTCACTTACTTCAAGGGTATATACCCCTCCTCCGCTTACTGTTATATTTTGTGTTGTTTCTCCCGTATTCCACAAATATGTATATGGCGGTGATCCTCCCGAACCGTTACCTGTAAGCTCTATACTTTCACCGCCTGTACATATCACCGGGTCATTGGGCTGTATATCTGCTCCAAGTGTTGAATTAAAATAAACTCTTATTGTGTCACAAATAGTATCTTCTGAACATTCGCCATACCCAAACGGTGAACCGCAAACCTGGTAATCAACATAATCAGGAAAATCGGGCTGGCCTGTAACAAGTACTGTATCGCATCCCACCTCACAATCAAGTGATCCGTTATATTCTCCGGGGACACCAGGATACACAGATGTCCATGTAACTGTAGCCTCGTCAAATCCAAGTGCCGATATTGTATCTGTACATCCTTCGTTTACAACCACATCAGGCGAAAATGATTGTGACGATACTGATGTGATTATATAAGTATTATCATTTCCTCCGGGTTTACAGAAAATAATATAATGAGGTCCGGGACTGTCAAGGCATACAGGGACTCCTGCAGGATATATCTCAGGATTGCACTCATCCTGTGCATCATTCATCAGTTGCCACTCAAGGTTATTAGGCAGGGCTCCGTCCACAACATTGAACATTATCCCGTCAGCTTCAGGGTCAAGGGTAATAATAAATTTAACACAACTATTCGGAGGATCAGCATAGCCACAACAGGATCCGTCACGTATTATATTCGCCTGTACCCATGAGCTGTCAGGATTACCTGTCAGATCCAGCACATATTCCGGAACAATAGGGTCGCAAGGCCCGTACTGCGCTACTGAATACATACTGACCAGTATTGCTGCAACCAGTGTAATAAATATTCTGTATTTTATAATCCTGTAATTCATCCTATGATAATTTTCACATCATTTATAACCCATTAAAATCATACGGGCACGGGATAACCTTCGGCCTGTCTTTCTTTTTCTTCGGATTCTGGTTAAACAGATAGGCCATGGATATCTCATGCGACCCTCCTGACGCCGAATTTGTCAGCTTTGATATTGTACAGTCATAGCTGTAACCTATATAAAATTCCTTTGTTTTAAATTTCAATAAAAATATAATTGCATCATTATTTCCGTATCCCGGCTGATAAGATTTGAAAAACGGTAATCCCCTGTACCATATTCCAAAAGAAACAGGGTGCCTTTGTAAATATAAACCTATATCAAGCTGGTCGAAATTCTGCTGGTGCCTGTACAAAAATGCCGTGGTGATATTTTCAATTGCCACGGCATTTTTTCTCCTTTTGTAATCATCTGTCAGTTTAAATTCTTTTCCTCCGAATAATGAATATTTTATAGGTATTCTGCTTTCCATTCCGGGCACCAGCGACTGGTTCGGAGTTGATAAATGACTAACTGTCACACCCAGCCATGCCTGTTTTGATATTGTAAGTACAGATGTTTCAAAATCTATATAATGTCTTTTCTCATAAGTAGGCGCTTCAATATTACTTACCGGGCTTCCGCTTACTAACTGGTCCTTAAATACCAGCTTATTAAAATCAAGTCCCCTGTTAGAATACATACAGCTTAATCCGGGTCTGAATTCCCATGTCCTGTTCATTGGCACACTGTATGAATATTGTAATCCCACATTAGTTGCTGTCAGGTGTCCGTCACCTGCCTGATCTTTCAGAACAATCAGTCCTACACCGCATTTCTTCCAGAAAAAATTGTGATCCAATGAAAAAATGTATGTTGAATAAGCATTTGGTATTGATGACCACTGGTTCCTGTAACTCATCGCAACCCTACTTCCTTTAGTAGTACCAGCAAATGACGGTGCAAGATATAAGGGTGAGGCGAAAAACTGGGAAAGCTGGGGATCCTGTGCGCTGCATGTCCCGATTGTCAATATTAAAAGGAATATAAATAATATTTTTTTTAATATTTTCACTTTATAAGAGGGTTTACGGTTTTTGTAACAATTTTCAGCACTTTTACAGCGCTTATGTTATTATACGTAAATTTTCAACAATGTTTACAAATATTTGCATTTTTTATAACATATTTTACTAACAATAAAAAAGATAGTAATTTTTTTCAATAACTATTACTAACACACTCTGCGGTCAAAACGCATACACCTCATTATCAGCACAATAAAAGTAAATACAAATACTTCTAAATGTTTATCAGAAAAAAAGAGTTAATAATACAGGATAAAGTCGGGCAGGTATATCCCGGGTAACGAACATTATTTTGCTGTTTGTTCTTTTATCCAATTATACCAACTATCCATGCCTTCGCCTGTTTTAGCGGAAAGTTCGATTATCTCAAGATGGTGATTGATACGCAGTGCATATTCCTTTAATTTTTCAATATCAAAATCCATATAAGGCAGAAGGTCTGTTTTATTAATAATACAGATATCAGATGAATTAAACATATAAGGATATTTCAGCGGTTTATCCTCTCCTTCGGTAACACTTATTATTACTACCCTTTTAGCTTCGCCGAGGTCGAACATTGAGGGACATATCAGGTTACCGACATTTTCTATGAGTAAAACGGAATTATCTGAAATATTCAGTTCTTTGGCTGCCTTGCTGATCATCTCGGCATCCAGATGGCATCCGCTGCCTGTATTCACCTGTATTACAGGTGCTCCGGCAGCCTTGATACGGTCAGCGTCATTCATGGTCTGCTGGTCACCTTCAATAATATAAAAATCCAGGTCTTTACCGATATTCAGGATAGTCTTTTCCAAAAGTGTTGTCTTTCCTGATCCAGGGGAGCTGACAAGGTTGACAGTAAAAATATTCTTTGCCTCAAAAAATCCTCGGTTCCTTTCTGCAAGAAGATCATTCTTATGCAAAACATCCTGTTCAACCGATATCCTTGTGCCATGAGAATGATCATGATCATGAGTGTGATCGTGGTGTTCATGAGAATGATCATGTGTATGGTCATGACCAGTATGATCATGAGAATGTGAATACTCATGAGTATGCTCATGGGTATGAGTTTTCCCGTCATGTACATGATCGTGTGTATGCTCATATTTGTGATTATGTTCATGGTCATGACCAGTATTTTCTTCACCGGGCTTTCTTATTGAAAACTTATTTCCTGGTTGTCCGCATCCGCATGTGTCACACATAATGATTTTAGATTTTAAATTTATATGTAAAGTTACAGATAAAAATTCACATTGTTACATTGCTCCGAAAAATCAGAAATTTTCAATTTCATAATTTTTCGATAATCCTCGTAACAGGTGCAAAATTTTATATTTTGACTGTTTCGGGATTGCATTATTTTATTTCCTGCATATTGCGATTGCAATTAATACCTTCCTTTGAATACAGCCGCAATACAATCGC
>Ga0180433_10002336_pt1 | contig 29454 bp, 25 predicted proteins | sample SS_ome_8_FD_132980 | JGI IMG/M metagenome (GOLD analysis project Ga0180433, IMG submission 132980) | Hypersaline lake sediment archaeal communities from the Salton Sea, California, USA - SS_1_D_1 metaG | ecosystem: Environmental > Aquatic > Non-marine Saline and Alkaline > Hypersaline >... | reverse complement strand
TTTCGTCTTGCCGTCCCAGTTAGGGTCGGCACATGCAGTTGTCAACCTGATATAGTGCCTTTCATCAACATCCAGCCATTCCTCCAAATTATCATCGATAGCCCGGAATGTTACTGTCTGAGGTACGTAAAAGTTATCCGGATCGAAGCTTAATGTTATCCTGTTCTGTGGCCCGCTTCCGCCGATGAGCGTAAGGTCGTCATTCGGACCATTGCCATTATTTGGGTCAACGGTAACTGTAACAACGCCGGTCGGCTCACACCACAGCGAGACATCGAAATCACCGATAGTTTCGCCCGCTTCAAAAACCGTCATAACGTTGGGGTCGATATCTAATGCGCATATCCACGGACAAGGACACGAAACAGTCTCACATGGAGCATAATTCATGACTTCCACTACCTCAGTTTCGTTGAGGGCGTGGTTGTAAATGGCCAAGTCGTCCAGGAAGCCGTTGTATGGATACCCCAGACCATTCCCGTTCCATTCATTTTTCAACGCGGTGCATAACACATCGCCGATAACAACAGTAGTACCGCTGCAGACAAGATTTACGGGGACACTGCCTGAGCCATCTTCGATACCATCGATATATAAAGTCTGGGTTGCGGGAGCCGAATGTACAACAGCGTAGTGGTGCCATACGTCATCATTCAGACCAGTAGTGTTAGTGCCGGCTGCAGATGTCCACCAGTTGTCATAATATATATCCCCATCAGGTAACATAACTACGCTCATGCAGTGCTCGTCGGTAGTGCAATCTTCAGAGCTGGCGCTAACAAAAACACCTGATTCTTGAGTCGTTTTGAACCAGAACACGATGGAAAAATCGGTATCGCCCTCGAATACGCATCCATCGACTGGGATTACAACACAATTATCACCATCCAGGCACAAAGACTTGCCGCCGCTTCCACCAGGTGGGACATCCGAACTGTACAGGTAAGCTGGTGAATAACACAATTCGCCCTCATAGCCGTTATCGGAGCAGTCGAAGAGACATCCATCAAAGGTGTATCCTGCAACAAGCTCCGACCTGGCAACCGAAACACCGATTGTGCACAAAATCAGTACCATAATTGTAACTTGTAACTGCTTCATAGTTATCGCCTCCCATTTTCAGGCCGTTTCCCGCTAAGACCTTTCAAACTCAATATGGTTATTCTTCTTCCAGCAAGTTCCATAACTTATCACAGCCGTCACTGTATGGTTGCACACACATCAGCCACTGCTCGTAAAATAGCGCAAAATCTCCAAGATTAACATAGCAATCCTTATTGACGTCCACATGGTTATACCCCCACGCCCCGCATTCGTTGTCCTGAATGTTGAAGTCAACTTCGGAATCTTCAAGTTCGCCGCCTTCCTCGATAGACTGGTACCAGATGTCATCACTGAGACCCCATAAGTTGATCGTTCCGGGAACCCACTCTAACCCTTCTTCGACCAATTCTTCATCGTCACGTGCCTCAAGACAAATCTGCTGAGGAATACTATAGTTTGCCGGGCTAAATAACAAATGGTTCGGGTCGGTCCACTCCTCGAAGTTCGGATCCATGACAACCATATCAAAGATTGTCTCGAAGTCCGAGGCAATTTCACCTCGGATCTCAACCTCGCTATCCGGCATGTGCGAGAGACTAACATTTACACACACGGGCACACCTGGATTGTTCTCAGACAACTGACCCTCGATATCATCCGGCTCGGCTATGATATAAGGTATGTCGTTATCTATAATAGGATTACTCCTGAGCTCCTTATATCCGTCGAAGTTAGGGTCGCCGCTTGTCTGCGTTGAAAACCTGACAAGATGATTCTCATTGCCTTCCTTCTCAATGTCCGCTACTGCCTGCATAACCACTGTTTGCCACTCGTGGTAGTTAGCCTGGTTAAAGACAAGTCTGACAACACCATTAGGTTCTGTGCTCGCAGGTAAAATCAAATCCGGATTCGGTGCTGTCTCACTGTCGGGATTGGGGTCAACTAAAACATGGACGGCATCAGGCTCTTCCGGCTGCCAGCTTAATCTGACGTCAACGGTGCCGGTGTCCGGGCATTCCGGTGGCGGACCACCAATATCCTGTGGTTCACAAAGATAATCAAAGTCGGGAGCAAACTCAAGAACCGGTTTCGGTGGCGGTGGTGGTGGTGGCGGTGGTCCAAAACAAGTACAATACCAAAACTCGTCCGGTGTAATGCCTCCTGAGTAGTCGTGCCAAACCATCTTGATGTAAACCTCATCAATCTGAAAGCCAGTTGCATCTAAGTCGCTCATCCCGATAATGGCGGTCGCGTGTGTAGCATCAAAAAGGCCCGGAAAATAATCTTCACCTACACTGCCATCCGTTGAAAAATCACTTACCCAAGTGCTTCTGTACCAGCCACCACCAAGGTCCACTGACCAGGTCGGCGCGGGAAATTCATATCCACCGAGGTATCCTGTATCACCTGCTGGAAAGTATTGCTGATAACCCTCGGGGCAGCCGGGCCATTCTGTCTCTGACATATCCCAGAGCTCCAGACCCAAACCGATTAGGGATGGGTCTTCGCTTTCCACTAATGTGTGAACAACTTCGAAATACTGCCTCAGGTAGAGCTGGTCATTCCTTTCGGGTATTGCATAACAAAGGCTGTCTTCTTCATTGACGGTATAGACACCGCCTGACCATGTCCAAACCGGACCGCCATCGGCATAGCGGGTGCCGAACGTTGGGTTCGGCAGGACCGGATAGTAGCAATAAGCAGGATCATATTCTTCACTTGTCGGCTCGCACCCGTCATCTGTGAATTCCCACAAAACCTCGCCCATGTTTCTGCAATCCCATGGCGGCCACACCACGCACGACGTCGCAACCTGTGACCTTGCAATTACCAATACAATAGCAATCATTATCAGCTTCTTCATAGCTTAAATCCTCCAACTTTAAGGTTCGTTTATGAATTTTGATTCCCGGCGCAGACTCTCCCCGATACCCCCACTAAATATTTCAAATACAGAGAGAGAAAACACTTTTACACCTGCAGAAAAACCCGCTTACCGGATTTCCACGTGCCGCAATGCTGCGCTGATGCCTTACTATTATGATAGCGTACTAGCGCTGAGGTGTCAAGTGTAAAAATACATTCTTTTGTAGTGAAAATTCAAATCAATATGTTCCTGACTACAGGAATATTGGTAAGCTACTGCTGCAACAGGACTTAAAATGCGATTAGGCCGAAATCAAGCCTTTTTCTATTATGCCCTTTATATCGGAAACAGCAGGCTCATCGGGGACAATAGCGGGGTCGGCAAGACCCTTTACCAACAAAAAGGCGGTGTCTTGGGTGTGCTTGCCGGTGAAGGGGCCTTTGCCCGTTAACGCGTGGACCTTTAGCTTGGCCTTGAGGTCGAAGCCCTCAGCAGCTACAAGAATCATATCCGGCCCATCATCAAGATAAGGCCCGGAATAAATCTGCTCTTTTCGGTATATATCTCTTATGACCTTCCTGCCGTCCACCTCCAAAGAAGCAAACAGGCTCTCAAGCTGAGACAGGATACCCTCTGCCTCCGAATGCTCGACCGAACCGCACGGATACTTGCCTTTCAGATTCAGATGTATCCTCGCCGGGTCCAGCGCAAAGGCCTTTGTGTCAGGCGAAATTTTTTCCAGGGTGATTTCACCATCTTGCTTAAATTGCAGGAAACCGTCCCTTGCCAACAAATAGTTGATATGCACTTCATGGTCAAGTCTCTCGAAACCGTGGTCGGAGTGCATAACAAATAAATCATCTTTTCCCATTCGGCCGGCTATCTCGCCGATTACAGCATCTATCTTCCTGAAGTGGTCGCAGAAGAAACTGTGATATTGGTGGTTAGCGTTCTCGTACGCATCCCACAAAAAGTGCATCAGCCTGTCCGTACACGTAAATACAAGCATAAATCTCTGCCAGTTTACGGCATCCCACAAATACCGGTAAGCTTCTATCCTGGCGCTGAGCGTCTTATCCACATCGGCAAGGAATGAATCCATATCGCTGTGAGCCTTGTGCGCATCCACATCAAGACGGTAGCCCATCTGTTTAAGGTCGGCTGCCAGTGGTTTTGGATAAATACTCTTCTCGAAATCTATCGCTACAAAGCCGGCGATATGAACGCCGTTCATCTGACGAACCGGATAAGTTCCCGGAACGTTTATTATCACCGATTCGCCGGCCCATTCGTCCCAGAAGGGCGCCGATTTCAGGCTCGAATAGTTCGGAAAGGTCATTTTGTAAGATTTCGGGAGCAGGTCCATAAAGCCGAAAATACCGTGTGCCGCCGGGTTTTGGCCCGTTATCATCGAAGACCACGCGACACAGGAAACCTCCGGTATCGACGAACACATCCGTTTGAATATGCCTTTTGAAATCAATTCGGATGTATTTGGCATCACGCCACTGTCGGCGAAGTATTTAATCATACCGAAGGGGACACCGTCGAGACCTGTTATTACCGTTTTTGGATGGTCGGCCATGATATCAACCTACATGTGTTATTATTCCACCAGCACAGATATTCTCATCGTGCACAATAACAAACCGCCCCAATTCCTGAACATCGTTGAAGTCTTTGATTGCGACGGGTTTTTTCGTCTTTATGGTAACCTGAGCGACTTCAAGATTCTCAAGAACATCGGAATTTTCGGCGATTACTTCAAGCGTTGATGAGTTGATCCGTTTGTTTATTCGCTCTATCCTGCAACTTGTTTCCTGGGTTGCGCATCGGATAGTAAGCTTCATATCCGAACTGAACGGTCGCTTGGTCATCCAGAACATACTGGCGTTGACGGTATCGGTCAACACCGGCTCTGAACCCGGAACGCAGACGATATTACCCCGGTCGAGAAACACCGAATCCGTGGTTGTCATCCCGACCGATTCGCTGGCGATAGCCTGCGTGCGCTTCTCGAGAAATTTTTCGACGGCAGATACTTTTGTACTCTCTCCGGTGGGAAGTATCTTTATTTCGTCTCCTTCGGAAATAACGCCCGCCTCAACCCTGCCAACGTTAATCCTTTTGTCGTCTATTTTATAAACGTCCTGGATTGGAAACAGCATTGGTTTGTTCTCGGGGGGCTGTTTGTTCTGCATAGTGTCCAGACTTTCAAGAAAGTTTGGACCGTTGTACCAGCTCGTGTTGGCACTGCTTTCGGTAACGTTATCTCCTTCAATCGCTGATATCGGAATATAAAGCATCGGCTCAACATTTATCGATTTGAGCCATTCGTCCGCGTCTTTCCTTACCGCCTCGAAGCGTTCCTGTGAAAAATCAACCGAATCCATCTTGTTCAGAACCACAACAACCTGGTTAAGGCCGAGAAGAGAAAGCATATATGAATGTCGCCGGGTCTGTTCTTTGACCCCCTCTACAACATCGATAATTAAAACAGCGGCCTCGGCCTGTGATGCACCGGTAATCATATTCTTGACAAATTCCACGTGACCCGGTGCATCAATAATCACATAACGTCTCTTGGGCGTCTTAAAGAAGACCTGTGTCGTATCGATGGTAATACCCTGTTTGCGCTCCTCTTCGAGATGGTCAAGAAGATAGGCAAACTCAGTCCGTCTGCCCTGACCACTTGAGGCCTTTTTAATCTCCTCAATCTTGTCCGGCGGCAGTGATTCCGTATCGTAAAGAAGCCTGCCGATCAATGTGGATTTGCCGTGGTCAACATGACCTACAATTACAAAACTTAGTACGTCCATCTTAAACCTCATCTAAAATTAATATACTCTGTAGAAAACTTTATGTCTGTAATCAACTGAATTCTTTACATAAGCCCTGCCATTAAAAAGTCATTACGCAGAGTTTGTATCCGATCGTCAATACGGCGGCAATGACTAAATAGACAAAATACAAACGAATTTTGGGACCTGTCAGGCTCAATCCTATTTTAGTGCCCAGTAATGTACCCGTCAGGCCTCCAATCAACAAAAAAAGCAAAAGCAACAGACTAACATGGCCCACGCTGGTTTTGCGAATAACCGCTGCGAGGGATGATATCCAAACCAAAAGAAGGCTCGTACCCACAGCTTTCCTGGCAGGCTGTCCGACAAAATAAACAAGCGCAGGAAGCAAGAAGATGCCTCCTCCTATACCTATAAGACCTGTTAGGACACCCACAAAAAACCCCAAAATCAATAGCGTAACAACAGAAAGTTGCGGTTGTTCAAGAGACGAAAAATACAAGTAAGGTGGCACCTTAAATCCGGCAAAAGAGCCAAGCCGATTTTCACGGGCTTTACCGCGGTTGCGTTTATAATCAAATAACATATATCCTGCAATCCACACCAGAAGAACCATAAATATACATAACAGGCAATATTGAACCGTTTCCTGTTCTTTGCCGAGAATGATTAGTTTTGGTGCATCATCAAGTAATTCCAGAAAATATGAACCTGCCAGTACACCCAAAACGCTGCCTGCGGCTATTGTGAGGGCTAATTTAACGTCAATAGTACCACTGCGCCTTCGCTTAAGCATTCCCAGGCTGCTGTTTGCAAGAATAACCGTCAGGTCCGTTCCCACTGCAACAGGACCCGGTATATTCAAAAATATCATCAGAGCGGGAGTCATCAAAAAACCGCCGCCCACCCCAAATATACCTGTGAGCATACCCACAACCAGACCTATAATCGTTGCACCAATTGCAATGTTTAAACTTAACTCCATTGTATTTTATTGTTGTGCCATCCTTACATATATCCTAATGAACGCAATTTCTGCATCATATAGTCATCTTCCTTGTCCTGTGCTCGACCGGACCGTTCCGAAATCTTGCTCGTCTTCAATTCCTCAACAACCTTTTCTATGGTGTCCGCGTCGGAATCAATCGGGCTGCAGCATGTTTCGCATCCGATACTGCGATAACGTTTGCCGTTCTTGGCGAAATACAAGTCCGTAACAGGTATGTTTTCACGTTTGACGTATTCCCAAACGTCGATTTCACGCCAGCCGAGCAAAGGATGCACCCGAAGATGCTCCTCCTCGGCGGCCTTGGTCTTATACTGGTCCCATAACTCGGGAGGCTGGTTCTTATAATCCCACTCAAAATCTTCGTCCCTCGGGCTGAAGACCCTTTCCTTGGCACGAATCCCGTGCTCATCCCTTCGGATACCAAGATACAAAGCCTTGAACCCGTATTTGGCAATAGCCTTCTTCAAAGCCATAGTCTTAAGCTCGTTGCAGCATTGAAAAGCGCCTTTTTCATGACTCATACCTTTGGCGATAGCTTCTTCATTTTTTGCTACAAGAAGATTCAGGTTCCACTCTTTGGCGTACTTTTCCCGAAATTCGTAAATCTCCTTGAATTTGTAAGTCGTGTCGATGTGAAGAACCGGAAAAGGTATCTTACCGAAGAAGGCCTTACGCACCAGCCACAAAAGGGTCGTTGAGTCCTTGCCTATCGACCACAGCATAGCAACGTCTCTGAACTGGCTGTAGGCCTCTCTAATGATGAAAATGCTCTGATTTTCCAACTTGTCCAACTGGCTTAGATTCGTATTCATAATAAATTTGCTCCCGATAACTGTTTCAAAGATATCCAAAACCGTTATTATATCCACACTATCGGCAAATGTCCACTGCCAATACAAAATTTTGGTGTGTTCATTTCTGCTTTGGCGTGAGCTTATGAGCGTAATAAATACGAGCAAACGTCTTGATGTAAAAATTGTTTGTTTTCTTTGCTTTTTTCCTTGCTTTTCGGTCGCTACAGAGAATATAATGAGTGATAAAGCTGGCTGAGTGCCAGCCGAACAATTTAATATTGAAGTTCACTGAACTTTTGGCGTTCTCGTTGTAAACCGCTAATTTTTTTGCCAAGGGATGCACAAGGGTCAGTGCCCCGATCTGGGGCACTGCTTGCTTGTGTCCTTGGCAGGCTTTAGCGGGCCTACAACGAGCACTATGCGGTGGTGCTCCTGTTTTTTTGCGCACTTCCACTATAAGCGCCACTTTAAGACTTGACTGAGGAATTAGTTACTGCTATAATAAGGTCAATATTTCAGGTTAATACGGATATTGGATCTGATGACAAAAAAACATGATTTTGTTTATACCCAAATGCGGGTTTCATTTGTTGTATATATGGACGATTAATATAATCCTTTAGAAAGGAGCGAGTCATGAAGAAAATAATTGTAATTCTAATGTTATTTGTAATGGCAACAAGGGCATGGGCTGTCGATTACGAAGTTACTTGGGGTGATGACAGTCCAGGGTTAGACCTCCGTGATTATGACACCTTGCTTATGACAGGCGGGACCGCGTATTATCTAAATATGGGCGGTTGGTCAACCGGGGTAATCGAAGATACCGATCCGCTTAATATCGCAGGAGGCGATGGTGGTATATGGGATATAGACGTATCGGCGTATAGCGAACTTACGATCAATGACGGTGAGTTTTTCGATATAGTTTGCGATGACTATAGTACCCTCAATCTTCATGGAGGCCAGATTTTTAACAGCTTAGAGATTGAACACTTAACCACTTGGGTACACATTTTCGGTTATGGGTTTAATAATGATCCATTTATGGGCAGTCCATTAACCGGTTTCTGGTCAGGCGGTACACCGTTTAGTATCAATCTGGTGGATGATACAATTTCGACCTATGACCAGATAGTCTTCCATGAGATACCGGAACCGGCTTCGATAATTTTGCTTGGCTTAGGCGGTCTGCTGCTTAGGAAACGTAAACCTTAATCCAATTCATTTTAAGGAGAAGAAATAATGAAGAAAATAATTGTAATTCTAATGTTATTTGTAATGGCAACAAGGGCATGGGCTGTCGATTACGAAGTTATTTGGGGTGATGACTTTGGGGGGCTGGACCTTATCGGTACCATGGAGGATCCAGACACCTTGCTTATGACAGGCGGGACCGGACATAGTTTAAATGTTAGTGCTTGGTCAACCGCAATCATCCATGATACCGATTCGATTAATATCTCGGAAACCACAGGAGGAATATGGGATATAGACACCCATTCTTATGGGGAACTCACTATAAATGACGGTGAGTTTTACGATTTAAGTGCCAACGGTTACAGCACAATAGAACTTCATGGTGGTGATATATTTGGCAGTCTAACTATTTCAGCGCCAACGGCATGGGCTCATATTTTCGGTTATGGGTTTAATAATGATCCATTTCCTGGCAGTCCATTAACCGGCTTCTGGTCAGGCGGCGCGCCGTTTAGTATCAATCTCGTTGACGATACAATTTCGACATACGACCAGATAGTCTTCCATGAGATACCGGAACCGGCTTCGATAATTTTGCTTGGCTTAGGCGGTCTGCTGCTTAGGAAACGTAAGCTTTAGTTCAATTCATTCTTAAGGAGAACTTACGATGTTTAACAAGGAATCACTGTGCACACTTTGTATGTTTATCTTAACATTTGTTTTTTATTCATCGGCACATGCAAAATCGGTATTTGCAATTTCAAATCATTCAACCAGTAATGTCAGGGTTTATGATATTATTGGAGCTCAAATCAACTTTCAGACACAATCAAGCGAGATGTCCCCCGGTGCGATAGATTTAGCGGCGTGTTTCGAGGAAGAAGTTATTTTTGCGAGTTTCGACGGCTTTAATAAGATCGAACTGATAAACTCAAAAACCCTGAAGTATATTAAAAGCATACCTGTAAGTCCGGAGATGGCAGGTCTGGTCTATAGTCAAACTTATAACCTGTTGTTTTCAGCAGAGAGGTATGGTTCGAATATTCATGCCTACAGCTATGATCCCGATACTCAGAGTCTGACCGAGGAAGCGGTTATCGAACTGGATAATGTAAGCGGGATTTACGGGATCTGTCTTGATGAAGAGGACATGCTTTTTTATCTTTGTGAAAGTGAATCTTTTGTTAAGTATTACGACCTCCAGGTTCAAGACAACGAACCTGATTTGGTTTATGCGGGCAAGGTTGACATAAAGCTTAACTCACAAAGCAAAATCGCCGTCGGCGCAACAGTCTATAACGATGGAGCAGGTACAAAATATCTTTACACGACAGGTTATAATCACGAGGCTGGAGGACAGCAGCATAATTATGTTATTCGCACATCACTAACAGACCCGAATGAAACAAACGGCAGAGTAGGCGTGGAATTAGATTCAAGGGCAGTAGATGCAGATATTAATTTAGACACGGGATATTTATATTTAACGGTTTACGACAATAGCCTTCATGTCTATGATGCACTCAGTTGGACAACCGACCCTGATGATTGTGAGTACACGGATATTGATACAGAAGGATATTCAGGTCCTGCCGGTGTTATTGTAGGTTCTCAATATAAAACTGCCGACAAAATCGGTCTTTTCAAAGAAGTTGATGTTGTTGCCTGCGTTGATCCCAATGACGGGATAACTTATACAATTACTGTTGACCCTAATTATTTCGACCATCAGTGGGTTACAGTTATAGATTACCTGCCCAAAGGTGTGACCTTTGGTGGAAGCAACCCGAATTATGACTACCAGGAACACAGTTATACATGGCAGCTTGGCGCTTTGGCTGCGACGGATGACCCTGTTGTTCTTACTCTTAATGTTACTGTCAATCAATATGCCGAACCAGGAGGCGAATTAACCAATATTGTTTACGCAGAAAGCGACGTTGCCATTAAAACGGTTGCACATGAAACATGCATCAATTGTTGGGGAGAAGATATTGTCTATACGGACAAATTCGCCACAGGCAATAACACAGGCTCAAATTGGGCCAATGCCTATACGGACCTTCAAGACGCCCTTGCAACGGCAGGAAAATGCGGTAAGGTTGTCTGGGTCACAGGAGGTGAATATTCACCCGGCGATAATACTACTGATACCTTTACCATCCCTGACGGTGTATATGTATATGGCGGCCTTGTGGGCAATGAACCAGGCAGCTATGATCCAAATGACAGAGAGTTTATCCTGCAAAAAACTGTGCTTACTGGTTATATTGATGAAATTTATAAAAACACCTATGTTGTAACAATGGGCAACTATACCAAGCTGCATGGTTTTACTATTGAAAAAGCAGATGAACATGGTGTTTACGGGTACGGTAACAATTTCTCGATCTATAGATCGAGCATCAAAGACAATGATACGGGCATCAGGTGTGTTAACGGTACTGTAAAAGTCAGGTGGTGTGCTATAAATAACAACATTGATGACGGCATTTACCATTCCGGCGGCGGATTGCTGCATATCAAAAATTCTGATATATTTGATAATGGTTGGAACGGGATATTCACCTACAGTTCGAACGCAGTTGTATTAAACTCGAATATCCACCATAATGGCTGGGATAAATTAAATAATTACGATAACGGCTTAAGGTTTCAAAGCCCCGGGAACAATCCGACTGTTCGTAACTGCACGATCATGCGTAATGAAGGAAACGGGATATCTTTTTCAGGTTCACCCAGCTATAAACCTGACATATATAACTGCATTTTTTACAACAACAACTATCACGATGATCTGACGCAGTTTTATGGCGGTTTGACAGCCCACTATTCGAGCGTTACCGATCCTGCTGACCCTAACAGCACCGACTGTACCAAGTATGGCGACAACAATATGAAGTGCGACCCCAAATTTGCGTATATTAATATTAACGACCACAACCTGCACCTTGTATCGGATTCGCCGTGTATCGATGCGGGTGATGATACCGATATCGGTTCAACAGAAGTTGATATAGACGCGGAAGACAGGATTGATAACACTGATGTCGATATGGGTGCTGACGAGGTGTCGTGTACTGATGATATTTCAAATTCTTTAGACTGGAATGGAGATGGTCTTGTAAACGATGGAGAATACGACATCTTTGCCAAAGCATGGTTAAGTTACGACCCCGACGAATATACCGGTGATGATCCAAACGAAACTCTCAACTGGGATCCTCGCTGTGATTTGAACAACGACGATTTTATCAACTTGGTCGATTTTGCCGTGTTTGGCAAAGAGTGGCTTTGGCAAGCCTGCTGGAGAGAATCAGGAACGGGAATATGGATGATGGGAATGGGCGGCGGTGGCGCTGAATCGATGTTATTGGCTGAAATTACTGCACAAGCAAGCGAGATTGAGGCAAAGCCGCAGGCAGAGCCGAGCATTGAAGAGCAAATAGAGCAAATCAAATATTTCTTAGACTGGCTCAGCGAAATCAAAGATGAAATCGATGAGGATATATGGTTAAACCTTTCCACCAGTCTTGAAGAGATGCTAAAAGACCTTGAAGATAGCTACTAAGCGTCAATTCAGCCGGATTGCCCATTATACTGGTGCTTGGGGCAAAAACTTAGCCGGTTTAGGGCCAGCTCTTACCATATCAAGTGTCAATTCTTCCTGTAGCCGAAAAATCGGGGCATCGTGGTATAAATATTGACGTAGTTTGTATTTGTTATTACAATTCGTGGCGGTAATATCCCAATTGAAAGGTGCTATAGTGAATCTGAAAGGTATCATACTTGCCGGCGGCAGCGGGACACGATTATATCCAATCACCCAGGTCGTAAGCAAGCAAATTCTGCCAATTTACGATAAGCCGATGGTATATTATCCATTGACAACACTTATGTTGGCAGGCATCCGGGAGATTTTGATTATTTCAACCCCTCAGGATTTACCACTATACAGACATCTGCTCGGCGATGGTAGTCAGTGGGGCATCAATTTGGCCTATGCCGAGCAGCCCCGCCCCGAGGGCCTTGCCCAGGCCTTTATCATCGGAAAAGCCTTTATCGCAGGGGGCCCTGCCTGTTTGATACTCGGTGACAACATCTTCTACGGCCACGGGCTCGTGCAGTCCCTCCAAAAGGCCGCGAAGCAAAAAGATGGAGCCACTATCTTCGGCTATTGGGTCAGGGACCCACAGCGTTACGGAGTGCTTGAATTTCAAAAAGACGGCTCCGTTTTATCAATTGAAGAAAAACCCCAACATCCAAAATCAAATTACGTTGCAGTCGGGCTCTACTTTTATGATTCACAGATAACCGAAGTTGCCTCACAGGTAAAACCTTCAAAGAGGGGCGAACTGGAAATAACAGAGGTCAACAACATCTATCTCGGCAAAGAACAACTCAAAGTTGAACTCCTCGGACGAGGTACAGCCTGGCTCGACACCGGAACACCCGAATCAATGCTCCAGGCCGCAAATTTCGTCCAGACGGTTGAGCAGCGACAGGGATTAAAAATCGCCTGCCCGGAAGAAATCGCCTTCAATCTCGGACTAATCGACGCCGAACAGGTCATAAAACTTGCACAACCTCTAAAGAAAAATGAGTACGGTAAATACCTACTGGAACTCGTGAAAAAAGGGGGCAGGGCTTGAGGATTTCAGAAGCTAAAATTCCGGAGGTTTTGATACTTGAACCAGACCTCGGCACAGACCGGCCGATTGAAAGGCCCCTCTTGTTACCAAAAGATGCGGCTTTTTCGAGGTTAAAAGACATCTCAAAAGATTCGCTCCCACCTTATGAGGATAAATAATGACCGGCGTAAACAGGCAAGTAGTCGTCTTGGGGGCAAAGGGAATGCTTGGTACAGACCTGGGTGAAATTCTTGCTCAAAACGGATTAAAAGCAAAACTCTACGACCTGCCCGAATTTGACATCACAAACACCCGGCAGTTGGAAGACGCCGTTGCCCCGGGAAACATAATTATTAACTGTGCCGCATATACGAACGTCGATAAAGCCGAATCGGAATCCGATTTGGCATACGACGTAAACGCAAAGGCCGTTGGCAACCTCGGACAACTTGCTGCCGATGCAGGCGCAAATGTCCTGCACATCAGCACCGACTTTGTCTTTGACGGCGGAAGCGAAAGGCCTTATACAGAAACCGACCCTACTAATCCGCTGAATGCATACGGAAAGTCAAAACTGGCCGGAGAGAAGCTCCTTGCTCAAAGTGGGTGCCGGTTCTGTATAATTCGTGTCGAATGGACATACGGTCCGGCGGGTAGAAACTTTGTGAAAAAGCTAATCGAGCGTTCAGGGTCGGGGGAGCCTTTAAGGGTGGTTGATGACCAGGTCGGTTCACCAACAGCCACGGAAGAGGTGGCCAAGACCATCTGTAAACTGCTGCCGAATATGCCGCAAGGGATTTTTCACTTTGCGGCGGCCGGGTATGTCAGCCGTTACGAAATGGCACGGTTCATCTTCGACAAACTCGGCGCGACCGTTGACTTAAGTCCCTGTAAAAGCACCGATTTTTCAAGCCCCGCCGTCAGACCGTTGAATAGCTGCTTCAATTGCAGTAAGATGCAGGAGCTGCTTGATGAGCCTATAAAAAACTGGAAGGGTCCCTTACAACACTTTTTGGAGCAGTTATGAGAAGAATACTTGTTACAGGCGGGGCGGGTTTTATTGGAAGCAATTTCGTAAGAATGGTGCTTGAAGAACAAACCGATTGTTTCGTCGTAAACCTCGACAAACTCACATACGCCGGAAATCTCGAAAATCTCACCGGGTGTATGGAGAACAAAAATCACAAGTTCGTAAAGGCCGATATTTGCAACGCAAAACTCGTTGAGAGCCTGCTCGATGAGCACAAAATCGATGCCATAGTCAATTTCGCCGCCGAAAGCCATGTTGACCGCTCAATCGCTGAGCCGGACGTCTTTATCAAAACAAACGTTACAGGTACCCTGATACTACTAAAAGCGGCTCTCAATAAAAATGTCGCAAGATTCATACAGATATCAACTGATGAGGTTTACGGTGCTCTCGGGCCGGAAGGTAAATTTACCGAAGATACACCACTTAGCCCAAACTCACCATACTCAGCAAGTAAAGCGGCCGCCGACCACCTTGTAAAGGCCTTCGGACACACCTGGGGCCTCAAATATAACATAACCCGATGCTCGAACAACTACGGCCCCTATCAGTTTCCCGAAAAGATGATACCGCTAATGATAAACAATGCTCTCTCCGAAAAGGAGCTGCCGATTTACGGCGACGGCCTCTATGTCAGAGACTGGCTTTATGTCTATGACCACTGCACCGCCGTCTGGAAGGTGCTCACCGAGGCGCAGCCCGGCGAAATCTTCAATATCGGCGGAAATAATGAAAAGACCAACATGGAGGTTGTGAACCTGATATTGCACCGGCTGGGTAAAAGTCAATCTCTCATTAAGCATGTAACAGACAGGCCCGGACACGACAGAAGGTACGCAATAGATTCAGGAAAAATAATAAGCAGGTTGAACTGGCGACCCTCAGTCACGTTTGAGCAGGGGATAAACAAGACTATAGATTGGTATCTCGAAAATCGCGACTGGCTCGACCACGTTGTCTCCGGCCGTTACCAAAACTATTACGAGTCAATGTACGGTAACAGATAGAAATCCGTCAATTCTGATAGTGTATGTCGAAATCTGCGACACGTACCCACGACAAAATTCAGCCCCACGTTTTACGTGGGCTTCCAGCCGACTAACAGCAGGTCATAACATATCGCCGCAGGAGCGGTGCTGCAAACGCCTGCGAGTTTTAATGACAGTTCGCCTGGCAAGTTCCTTCCACCGGTTCCGAACATCGCTGTTCTGTGCAAGGTAAGCCTTAAAAAACCTCATCCGGTCCGTCAGGCTGACAGCCTCGCTTTGAAGCATGTTCAACTGGACAAGGTTCTTTAGCCGAAGCCGACTCGGCAACACCCCGAACCTGCCGGTGCGCTCGTTATCGAGAAAGAAAAACCGCCACGTGCCGTTACTGCTTTTGGCAAATACGTTGCCCGCACGAAGGTCACCGTGAAATATTCCCGACCTGTGCATACGACCGATTGTCTCACCAAGTGCTCTTATAAATCGCCGCTTTGCACCCGGAGATTTACAAACTATGTCTTTATTTTTACCATCGAAGCAACAATAGAGGTCCTCGGCACCGACCAGTTCGCGGGTTATCAAAAAACTCGACGTGCACAAAGGGCCGAACCCTCGCTCGCCAAGAGCGACCGTCTCAGCTGCAAAAAAGCCCTGTTCAGCCAACATCAGAGAACCAAAAAAAGCACGCTTTGCCCGGCTGGCTCTGAAAATGTGCTTCAGAAAATCCCACGTTGAGCGAAAGAGAAACTGTTTTACGTAAAGCCGATGACACCAACCCCTGAAAACAACCGAGCACTTAAAGACGCGGGCAAAATCCGAAGCAGGTACCTCTCCAAAAGGACCCCGGACCCCGTCGGTCTGTCCGAACGGCGGAAACAAACTTTCGGATGCCTTGCCAAAGTCGCTGCTGACCAGCACTGTCCATCCGCCGACGCGAATTTTTTCAAAACCCCTATGCTCGGCTCTTGTGTACATTACAAATCAATAGCCCACAATCGCTATACCAAGGCGATTCGCTAATTCAATGGTCTCGGGCTTGTCAATAATTACGACTTTGTCCTTCTGGAGTACAATACATTTACCGCCGTTTGCCGCAAGACTTTTAACGGTATCCGGCCCGACACACGGCACATCAAATCGCATATCCTGATTCGGCTTGGCAGCCTTGATAAGCGTCCAGTTTCCTTTCGGGCAAAGCTTTCCCGCCCGCTCAATCATCCCGGCTGTACCTTCGATGGCTTCAACGGCGATTACCTCCCTTTCCTTTACCGCAATTGCCTGACCAATATCAAGCTCACCGAGCTTTCTGACAATTTCCCACCCGAACTCAATGTCGGCGTTCACAAAAGAACCCGGCCCACGTGCCGTCATTATACCTTCTGTGGCAAGATGCTCTTTGCAATACATTATCGAACTCTCCAGATAAATCCCGCCGCTGGCCAATTCATCTGCCAATGCGCATAAAAGAGTATCGTTACGTTTATCCCTACCCCTCAAACGCCAATACCATATCCTGACAGCACGCCAGTCGGGCAGATATCGAACGATACGCCACGGCGTATAAATCCTTCGCTTGGCTACACGACCCACCATTATCGTCGTGGTAACACCATATTTCTTCAGATTTCTAATCCAACTGCCAACACGAGCTAACGGTACCTTATGGAAAATGTCCGTATGCTCTGCTAACGATGCCTCGGCATTATCTCCCAGCCCGACACAAACAACTCGAAGGCCCGCTCGCCTCGCACCGTCGGCTACGAGAAACGGAAGCCGTCCCTGACCCGCTATCAAACCAAGTACATTTTCCATTTATAGTTTTTCACCGGTCTTATCCGGTTCGGCCAGGCGTTTCTCAAGCTCGCGGATTCTCTTTCGCATCTGCGGCAAGTACTCGATAAGGGCATACGCACGCTTTCCCTTATCGGCATCAATCGCCGGCGCTCCTATTACCGTAGCACCGTCCGGTACATCGTTTATAACACCCGCCTGCGCACCGATTGTTACCATATCTCCAATCTTTATATGCCCGACAACACCCACTTGACCACCGAGAACACAATGATGACCTAATGTCGCAGAGCCAGCTATACCAACCTGGGGAACCAAAAGGCAATACCGCCCTATCTTGGCTCCGTGACCAATCGCTACCATATCACCGACCTTGGTTCCTTTACCAATCACCGTATCGTCAAGAGTCGCACGCTCAATCGTACAACACGCCCCGATTTCAACATCATCTTCCAATATAACTTTGCCGATTTGTGGAATCTTGTGATGCTCGCCATTGTGTGTAGCAAAGCCGTAACCATCCTCCCCGACAACCGCGTTGGCATGTATAATCACCCGGCTGCCGATTTCGCATCCGTCATAGATGACCGCATTTGCGTACACTATACAGTCATCGCCCATTTTCACGCCCGAGCCGATAAATGCACCCGGGTAAATACGGCAATGCCTTCCCAACCGCACACCTTCACTGATTACAGAAAAGTCGTAGATGTTACACCCCGAACCCAATTTCGCCGTTTTTGCAACGGACGCCAGCTCACTGACACCGACTTTTTTATGCTTTCGATGGCCGTGCAGCAAAACCACAATCTGCATAAAGGCATAGTATGGGTCCTCTGCAATCAAAAGGGCGGCTTTCGTCTTGACCGGCTCGGCCGTAATCACCGCGCCTGCCCTGGTGCTTTTGAGGAGCGGCTCATACTTTTTATTGCAAAAAAAGCTGATTTCACCGGCAACGGCTCTTTCCAGAGTCGAAACCCCATTTATCAGCATATCGCCGTCGCCGAGAACCTCACCACCGACATGTTCAGCCAATTCTTTTAAACTCTTAGCCTGCACCGATATAGTCCTCACTATAAAAAACAGCCTGTCAATCCCTCATTATACCAGCAAAAAGATATGCGTCAATTGTAGAAAAATCATTTCCCTGCTCTTAAACACCGGCCATAAAACGGAACCGGGAACGTCAGCGTTCGGTAACAAACAGAAATGCAGCGTATGTGCAACATAACACAACCTGATTCAGCCCCGGCACCTGCCTGCCCTTTGTAGTTGTTAACGAAGGATTGGGTGACCTGGATTTTCATCTTACCCCGGCGTTCCACACCGGATTCTACAATTACCTCAACGGAAATGAGCACAAACATATCCGATTTCACGCCAGAAGCGCGGTCCGTCAGTACTGCCGGGAATGAAAGAAAACAGAAGCGCGGCGGCGCAAGCCGCCCGAATCTCAAACTATCACCCTGCATCAGCCCACAGTTATTTTTTACATAAAATGCTGCAAAATGAGCTTGAAAATCAGCAACAAAAGCTTATTATAGACCACCGGACAAAACGAGCGGAATGGTTTTAAGACTCAAGGCCGTAAAACTACGCTTACAGGAAAGCCATGACCCCGCTGAATTGCCGGGAACCTAACGATAAATTTCAAACAGAAAGGAAGAGTTTTGGTCAGGCAAATTCAAACACGGCGCGACTTTTTAAAGGCCGTAAGTTGGGGCGCAGCAGCATTAGCTGTTCAGGGCTGTGCCGAAACATCAAGGCGATTCGCCGGCAGGTCTTCTGATTACCCAAACATAATTTTCATTATGGCCGACGATATGGGCTATGGCGACGTTACATGTTATAATCCGGACTCGCTGACTCCAACACCCAATATGGACCGAATCGCCGCAGACGGCATACGCTTTACCGATGCCCATTCGCCTTCTTCGCTCTGCTCACCCACACGTTACGGCGTCCTGACGGGAAGGTACGGCTGGCGAACCCGGCTAAAAAGAGGTGCCCTTGTCGGCTTCAATCCCCCCTTGATTGAGCCGGGCCGAACCACCGTGGCAAAATTCCTGAAATGGCACGGCTATGAAACCGCATGCATCGGCAAATGGCACGTCGGTTTTAATTGGCAGGTAAAGCCCGGCGAAAAGGTTGACTTCTGGAAACCCCTGGACTGGCCGGTGGATTATATAACCGAAGTAAGCAAAAAGATTGACTACTCTAAACCCATTACCGAAGGCCCGACTACGCATGGTTTCGATTACTTCTTCGGCACCGCAGGCTGCCCGACATGCGACCCGCCCTACTGTTTTATCGAAAATGACCGGACCGTCGGCATTCCCTCCGTCATGCCGGGTGAAGATGTGCCCGGCGACCCGGGCCTTATGGTCCCCGGCTGGAAACATCAAGATGTCGATACGGTCTTTGTCGATAAGGCCGTCGAGTTTATAAAGCAACATAAAAGCAAAAGACCCTCCGAACCATTCTTCCTGTATTTACCACTGTCGGCACCACATGAACCACACCTTCCCCCTGATTTTATAAAGGGCAAAAGTTCCGAAGGTCCCCGCGGAGATATGGTTGCATGGGTCGATTGGAGCGTTGGGCAAATACTTGACACCCTCGATAAAATGAATTTGACCGACAACACCCTGCTCATAGTAACCAGCGACAACGGACCTCTCCAGGGCGAGAAAGGTCATAAATCCGCAGGGGACTTTCGCGGCTTCAAGGCATCTATCTGGGAGGGTGGACACCGTGTACCCTTCATTGCCCGATGGCCCGGAAAGATTAAGCCCGCTTCGACAAGCAATGAGGTAATATGTCTCACAGACCTTATGGCGACCTGCGGCGCGATTGTCCAGACACCCATCCCCCCGGATGCCGGCGAAGACAGCTACAATATCCTGCCGGCCCTTCTCGGCGAAAAGCTCGATAAACCCTTGCGCCAGGCGACTGTTCATCACTCCGGCGGCGGCGTCTTTGCCGTTCGACGCGGAAAGTTTAAGGTAATCTTTGAGACCCCAGGCTCAGGGATAGAAAGACCACAACCCCTGTCAGAAGGTCAGTTGTACGATATGGAAAAAGACCCTTACGAGAAGCGAAACCTCTGGGGCAGACACACGGACGTTATCCAGAGCCTCTCGGATTTGCTGCTCGAATATATAAGACTGGGCCGCTCCCGACCACTCTAAAACCGATTTGCCCACAGGCCCTTATGCCCTTGTGCCCTTATGTATTTTCTCTGCACATTTTTTTCTTGCCGTCTTGCCGTGGTATATACGATAATATTCCCCAAGGCAAGAAACCAACCATCAAAACACAAAAAAGGGAGACTGTTATGGACATTATCGTCGAACATGTTAATGTGTGGGCCGCTCCCATCAAGGACCAGGTCGGCGGTTTATACAGGACGCTTACCAGCCTAAAAGAAGCCGGCGCCGACCTTGACTTTGTCATTGCAAGGCGCACACCCGAAGACCCCGGTAACGGAGTCGTCTTTGTTACCCCTTTGCGGGGAGACAGAGAAATCTCTGCGGCGGCAAATTTGGGCTTCAACGTCTCAACAAGTGTAAGCTCTGTCCGCGTCGAGGGAGACAACAAGCCCGGCCTTGCCGCCGATGTAACCAAAATCCTTGCAGACGCCGGCATAACTCTACGCGGATTCAGCGCCGCTGTAATCGGTGCAAGGTTCATCTTCTACATCGGCTTCGACTCAAAACAAGACGCCGAAAAGGCCGTCAAGCTCCTCCAGCAGGAATAAACATCGACTCCTGGAAACAGGATACAGAATTTGGGATACTCGAAATTTGACGTTGAAAGTCCGGCATTGAGTTTGTCATCCTGTGCGCAGTTGCCGGTACTGCCTGCTGTAAGTCGGGTCGAACGGAGCTTGTCGAAGAACAGCAGCCACATTAAACAGCTTCGCGAAGCGACACAACGGCTTTCCGCTTTTCGCTTTACTCTTTGCGTTTTTTTTGTATAATAAAGGTATGATTCAACGAACGGTACATAAGCATCGTATGGATGCCGATTACGAAATAAAGCAGAACCTTCGGTACTGGCTGGCCAGGTCCCCTGCTGAAAGGCTGGCCGCCGTGGACTTTTTGAGACGGCAGGTTTATGGAGATACCCAAAGACTTCAAAGAACTGCTCGCGTTGTTCGACGCCCGCAATGTTGAATACTTAATCGTGGGCGGATACGCATTGGCCTTTTACGGTGCGCCGCGTTTCACCGGCGATATCGACTTGCTGGTAAAATCAGACCCCGAAAATGCAAAGCGTATTTTAGCTGCATTGGACGAATTCGGCCTGGGCTCGCTCGATCTGTCTGAGGCAGATTTTACGACGCCGAACAATGTAGTCCAGCTTGGAGTCCCTCCCGTTCGTGTTGATATTATGACTTCACTTACCGCTGTTGACTGGGCCGAGGCCGAGCAAAACAAAGTAAGGGCCGATTATGACGGTGTGCCGGCCTGCTTCATAGGCAAGGCCGACTTCATCACCAACAAGAGAGCGCTTGGCCGAAAAAAGGACCTGGCCGACCTCGAAGCCCTCGGCCAATAACTGTTATCCCACCTCCGAGCCCGCAGAGCCACAGAGAATTAAGAAAAGATGTCATTCTGAACGGAACAAAGCGGCAGGGTGCGACTTCTCGCACCATTTTTCTTCTTGATGCGGTATCCGGTTTCGGTCATTTGGATTTTGCTATTTGTATTTGTTTCGGATTTCGGGTTTAGGATTTAGAGATTTTCTCTCTATCTGTACCCGGAACGCTATCCGCTATACTCAATACGCATCACGCAATACGAAAAGACTCCTCAACGATTGCTATTTTTTCTTCGGTCAGCGGCAGGGTGCGATATTTCGCACCACTTCTCCTTTATTCGACATTCGGTGTTCGATATTCGATATTTAACTTGATTCCTCAACGATTCCTATTTCTTCTTCGGTCAGCCCGTAAAGTTCATAAACAAGTTTATCTATCCGCACGTCGGTCGCCTCTATCTGCCTCTTAAGCTGGCGAAATCGAGCGCCTCCTCCCTTGTTAATTTTGAATCATCCTTTCCAACCTTTTAAGGACCCGTTCCTGATTCCGGAGGTTACACTGCCAAACCGTCACTACGTGCCATCCGTCTTTTCTTAGTAGCCGAGTATTTCTCGAATCACGCCTTCTATTACCTTCAACTTTTTTCTTCTAAAAAGCTCTGTTGGTTCTTGGAAGTTTTGCCCTACCACAGTTAGGATGATTGTGCCAGAAGCAGCCGTGAACAAAAATCACCTTTTCTTGTCTTGTAAGAACGAGATCTGGTTTTCCCGGCAAATCTTTTCGATGAAGACGAAATCGGTAGCCCATTCGGTGGGTCATTGAGCGCACTATTATTTCAGGCTGTGTATTCTTGTTTTTTATTCGAGACATGCTTGTGCGGGTGTTAGTAAGCGAGCGTAGTGTTTCGGGCGCAAGGTTGGTAAGTGCTTTAATTGGCAAGGGTTAGGTATTATGAGGGCGAATACTCAGGAATAGGCCTCCTAAGATTCGTAAAATTTGTGTGAAATTTATCTGAAAAAGCTTTGACATTTTCAAGAAATCGGTTATATTATAGATAGCTCGAAGCGGGTGAACGTCGGCTCCATGCCGTGTGTTCATGCGGCTTGGCCGCACGAACCTAGCCTGCTGAGGGCTTTATTTTTTGCACCGTGAGGGGGTTGTGGTCTGTGTACCACTCGCCATAAGGCTTGTTTCTCTTGTCGTCGATGTCCATAATCATTCGGAATCTTGGGGCAAGCATATCAAAAAAACGGTCTTCCTGTTGTTCATAGAGACGTTGCAAAGCCCAGAGGTAGTAGTCGATTATCTGTAGCCCTGCGAACTGATAGGGATAGGCTGCCTGTATTGTAATCTGACTTTCAGACTGAATATCCCACTTTTCTTGAAAGTTGACCTTGGCTTTATCGATTGCGCTTCGGAGAGCTTTTAGTCGAGGAGATTTACCTCTTCTGGCAATAACAATACGGTTTTCATCGGCCTTGTGTAAGAGATTTCTGAAGAGGCGTTTTACGAGGTCGTCATAGGCGTCATTCGGAGAAAATTTCTTACAATATGTCTGATATGCAGAGCGAGCAGTTAAGGCAAGCTCCATCTTCCTGCGGATGATGACCTGGATTTTAACCTCTATTTGAGTTAAGATTTTGAACACTTCTCTTCTGACTTCAGGCAAGTCCTTGGAGGCGTGAAAGTGAAGCGCAGTCTTTTTAGATTTTGGCTGCATTGAGGGAACGCCTTTGAAGTATGGGTCCGCAAGTAGCTGTTTTCGAAGTTTCGTCAAGACAACATTAGCATGTATTGGATCCGGTAAGTCAGCGACACCAAGCATGAAGAAATTTGATACGCCTGCACAGCCAACAATTATTCTTCCTCTCTTGTCGAAGAGTGTAAGATCACCTGCTTCGTCAACAAAGTAATGTTTTACATTATCTTCGTTCACTTTTGGTCAGATTCTTCAACAATTGCAATTTCTTCTTTGGTCGGGTAGTACCATTCTTAAACACATTATTAGAATCCAATTAAGCTTTGGCAAGTAAACCAGAGCCGCATTCTCTTCCCTACGCCCACTTTAAGTCTACACTAAACCGGTTGGACAGTTAAAAATTTAGCTCGCCATCTTCTACATTGGCCGCAAGGGCCAAGGCAAGCGCATTCCGGAGTATAAAGCTACCGTAGTCCTGAACAAGTTGCACCAGACATCTTGCGCCGTTTATAGTCCAATCGGCTTCCGACTGTAGCTTGGCCTCTACCGAAAACCAATCGACATTTTTTTCAGCACCTTCATTTGAGGATATTTCGCCCACAAGTATTTCGTACTCTTTTACAGAATTTTTAAGCAAGGCGACAGCCTTTTCCATGTTTTTTATCCTAACAGTATTTTCTCAACCAGTCTTTGAACAAATTATTGAAGCAAGACCAGAAATCCATGGGCCGAGACTCATTATCTTATTCGATTTTGACAGATTATGTTTCGCGCATAGTAGACGTACATTTTCTGCTGTGATACTGCTACCTCCCTTCGAAAAGGGTATGTCATGATCGAAGTGAAGGTTCTTGGTTGAACCACATTTTACACACTTACCTTGGTCTCGTTTCCAAACCGCGACTTTCACATGTGTTGGAATTATCCGAGTTTCTCTCAGGAAAGGTTCTTTTGCATATGGTGTTTTTGTGGGTCTCAGAAAGAATCGGAATACATTTCTTTGCCCATCAAATACAATTTTTCCATCGGTCAACTCATATCTTCCCCGGTCGCTCCAAATTCCTTGATAGATTTTTTCGTAGACCTGAACAATTTCAGGTTTGGTTTTACCTTCCTTGTAAGACATAACCGCATCATAGAATTTGCCGTTTTCAGTTGGTTTGCCTCCAGGATATCGGATTGGTTGGTCTACCTTCTTTGGGTCAAGATCACCACGTTTTGGTTCGTCATGTCCTTCGTATTCAAGGAGTTCTGAGTCTTCGTGCCAGCAGTCTCGATATGGTGCTCCTTTTCTAACGCTCATCAATATAATAGAATAATTCGGCTTAGCTCTGAAATTCATTCCCCTTTGAAGCATCATTTCTTCTCGTTTGACGATGTCTGCATAAGAAATGATGACCCTATAGCGAAGCCGCACTTTAATTCCTCCTTGTATAAAAAGTTAGAAGATAAAGAGGCACGTTAAAATTTAATGTTTCACAGCAAGACGGGTCCCATTCCACGGCAAGAAGATTTTCAAACCCTGCCTTCATCAGGCCTACCGACATCCCACCGCAACCTGCAAAAAGGTCTATTGCTGTTGGCTTTTCCTGATCCACTTCCGGCCAATGGTCGGGAATGGCCGTTCCCTCACGAACCTTTTTGCTCTCGAACGGATAAATTCGATACGTAAACTTTTTGAGCCTTTCGATGGCGATTACATCACCTTCGCGAAGTTCATGCTTTTCAAAAAACTCCCTCGCCCAAGTTCGCTTTCGGAAGAAATTGCGAGGCCTGCCATTGGCCCCATTGACACCAATATCGGTCTTTACGGATTTGTCTAATCCCTCAACCATGAGAGTCAACTCCTTGCCAACCCCTTTTTTTTTCTTTGAATTTCCGTAGCACTCGCCGGGGAAGAAATCATGATGCCCGCTAAGATATATATGATTGTTGGCTAGGTTGCCTTTGGTTATAGCAACCAATCTTTTCTTGTCACTTACATCGCCACTCATCGCGCTAATCCCTTCCCACTAAACCGTATATGGTATTCTACAATTTTACAGAGAAGATGCAAGCACTAATCTGTGTCTTTAAGAGATCCTGCAATCCTGAATCCGGGTGAGAAAACCTGTTAAGTAGGCAGCTTTGCAGACCATGCATAACGCCGTAACTGAAAGGCTGGACTTACATCTTGTTTGATATTAACCGAAGGCCTTTTCGTCTCTACGAAGAATTTGCGGGTTCCGCCGATGCGAAAGCAGTAGTCCGGCGCCTTGGTGGCAGAACCTATCCTGATAGAATCCTCATGTATGACATCCTTGTATGCCTCGGCAAGACCGGCGGTGTTGTTCACGTCCCAGCCGAGAGCCATAAATAACGGGTCAACAAACTCGTGCCGCAATTGTGTTTCATTGTATCTGTGGTCTTTATAGGCTTCGATATTGCTGTCGAAGCTTTCTATTAGTCTTGCGACTTTTCTGGGCACGCTCATTCTATCTTTGCCCTTTTCATTGTAAAGAACCATCTCTTCGAAAGAACATATTTACCTATGACAAAATAATGAGTTTTTCCTGTTTAGTCAACCTTCTTTTCACCCTGACTTTTACAAATACCTTATCTATCTATTACTTCCTCCGTGCCCTCGGTGGCAAAATTTTTTCGAGTATCCAATATCCAATCCTTGTCCCTGCGTAGGAATGTCACCCCCGCGTAGGCAGGGGCTGCGGTTAAAAAACTGCTCCCGGCTTTTCTTGCTGTATAAAAGCTGAGCGGATATAATCTCATCCAATAAGGGCATTATGTGATGGACCAGACTTCAGCACTCAAAAAACAGCTCGGCTTGTTAGACGTCTTTTGCGTCGCCTCCGGCGCTATGGTAAGCAGCGGCCTGTTCGTTTTGCCCGCCCTTGCATACGCAAAAGCCGGCCCCGCCGTCATATTGGCCTATTTTTTAGCCTCACTTCTGGTGATACCAAGCGTGCTGAGCAAGGCGGAACTTGCCACCGCAATGCCACGGGCAGGCGGTACATATTTCTTTGTGGAAAGAAGTCTCGGTCCCGCTTTCGGTCTGTTCGGGGGCATGGCCGGGTGGTTCTCCCTCGCATTAAAAAGCGCATTCGCCATTGTCGGTATGGCAGTACTCATCGAGGTCGTTCTGCAGATGGTTTCACCCATCGAGTTTAGCCGGTTTCATATCAAGGCCATCGCCGTCGTTTGCTGTGTCGGCTTTTGCGCCCTGAACACCGTAAGTGTAAAACACACAAGCAAATTTCAAATCGTTCTTGTCGTTGCTTTGCTGGCGATACTGGCGGGCTTTGTTTTCCTCGGAACTTCAGCCGTTGAGCCTGCAAGGTATTCCGGCTTCATGCAAAAGGGATGGCTGTCAGCTATCGCCACTGCGGGTCTGGTATTCATCAGTTTCGGCGGCCTCACAAAGGTAGCAAGCATCGCAGAAGAAGTTACCCAACCCGGACGAAATCTGCCACTCGGTATGATTTTAGCCTGGGCCGTTGTCTCCCTGCTATATGTTACAGTTATTGCCGTTACCGTAGGTGTCGTCGATGGTGCCGAGCTTTCCAAAAACTACGCACCTATATCGCTGGCGGCTTCAAAATTTGCCGGGACCACAGGCTTTGCGTTTCTGAGCCTGGCGGCTATTGCGGCTTTTATAACCACCGCAAACGGAGGAATACTCGCCGCTTCACGCTGCCCCATGGCGATGAGCAGAGACCGACTACTGCCCCCTTTCTTTGCACGTATCAGCACCCGCTTCAAGACACCGCATCTAAGCATCGGCCTGACCGGCGGCTTCATGATAGTCGCAATAGTCTTTCTCGACATAGAAGCCCTCGTGAAGACCGCCTCGACACTGATGATAATACTCTTTATCCTCGCCAACGCAAGTGTCATCATAATGCGCGAAAGCAAAATCCAGAGCTACAGACCGCAGTTCAAATCACCAATGTATCCGTACATTCAAATTTTCGCCGTCATTTCTTACGGAGCACTCGTAATTGACATGGGAAAAGTTCCCTTGCTCATCAGCGCCGCATTTGTCCTTTTCAGCGCCGCATGGTATGTCCTGTATGTCTCAAAGCGTGTCCGACGAGCATCGGCCGCCATGCACATCGTTACCCGTGTTACTGATAAACAGCTTGAATCCGTAACACTCGAAGATGAGCTTCGCGACATACTCCTCGAACGCGACCAGATAATAGAGGACAGATTCGACCTGCTTATAAAAAAATGTGAAATTCTGGATATTAAGGGCAGGCGAAAGGCAGAGAAGGTCTTCCGAAAAGCTGCGCATATACTTTCCGAAAGACTCGAAGCCGATGAGTTTGTACTCTTCGAAAAATTCCTCCACCGGGAGGCCGAAGGCTCCACCGTCATTCAGCCCGGACTTGCAATACCGCACATTATAGTGGAAGGTGAAAACAAGTTCGACATCCTGGTCGTTCGAGCCGTCGATGGGGTGGAATTTTCAACCGCTCCCGACCCCGTCAGAACAATATTCATCCTGGCCGGAAGCAGGGACGAAAGAAATTACCACCTCCGCGCCCTCATGGCAATCGCACAAATCGCACAGGAACCCGACTTCGAAAAACGATGGCTCACCGCACCGGGAGCCAACCAACTCAGAAATTTGCTGCTCTTGTCGAAAAGAAAAAGAGACACAAAGTAGCTTGCGCAGCCTGCACGGGGCCGAATCCAATCAGGGACTCATCCCGGCCTTTGATATGCTTTTTCAAAATGTGTGAAATCCCAAAAAACTTACACCTAAACACCGCCGGCCTCTGCAGGAAAACTCATGCCGACCTCCTGATGCCACCTCGTTTCTTCTTTGCAAAGCTCAACCGTATCGGTGTTTATTTTTACTACCTCCACGCCATGTATCATCTCGCCCTCATGAAGAATCCTGCCGTCTATAACCACAGATGAAAATCGTACGCTATAAAGTATCGATGACAGCAAACCCAGACCGGTCTCCTTCGGTACCTGCTCCCTGCTTTCATATATACCCTTTTTCAATTGCCTTTCGCTTTCGCCGAGAGCAGACAGCGAAGCATCCTTTTTGCACATCGCAGCTTCTGTAGCATCCTGAAGCCAGCTCAGTATCGATTCGAAATGCCGCTCTATGGCAAATCTTCGTTCCGTAGTGATTTCCTCGAGCAAATTTGCGATTTCATCTTCAATATCCGTTCCAATTATTTCCGAACCGGTTTCTTGGCCGGCCCTGTCCGCCGCCCCGGCCGGCAACAGAAATGTAAAAAATAACCACACCACCAAAACGAATGATAATGCCCTGAGCAAAAATAAATACTTTCTTGAACTCATGCTCGTCCTCTCTCAATAATTTCCACCATCATAAAAAAGCTTGACACGATGACCTTTATATCGTCTGTAATCATATCAGGCTTAATAGCCGATAAAAATCGCAGTTGCAGTTAATGTGTAGCAGTAAAGGCTTTTTACAAAAATTGCCCTTAGCACTATCAAAAGAACCCTATCTACCCTCAAAACCGCGTAACTTGGGGCAAAGAGTTGACACGATGTGCAGTAAGTTGCTATACTACAAACGTTTAATGATTGAAGCGCCCGTAGCTCAGCCGGATAGAGCAACGGATTTCTAATCCGTAGGTCGCAGGTTCGAATCCTGCCGGGCGCGTTGGTTTCTGAGCCGATGTCATTTGGCGACATTGACTCCATTATTGTTTCTAAGTCTGCCATTTGTAAAGACTTGTTCATCGCACCTTCATTAGCAGTAGGAAACTTTTACATAGCTCTGTCAGAGACAATCACAGACAACGATTTACTATCAGAGTAAGCATTTTTTGTAAGCCGGTTTGTAAGCGCCGATAAGGTAAAATATTTTTCGCACATTATTATCGGGCCATGTAGAAAAGCACTCAATCTGGTCGATGGTTAAGGAAAAACGAAACATTAAATCGATCAGAGAAAGGGCTTAATAATGAAAACGGCAGAATCGAAAAAACTTGAATAAAGTTATAAAAATTGACGAATCACAGATTCACTCGCATCTGGACACGATGGTTCGCAGCACCGTCGAAGAA
>Ga0180433_10002335_pt1 | contig 29455 bp, 30 predicted proteins | sample SS_ome_8_FD_132980 | JGI IMG/M metagenome (GOLD analysis project Ga0180433, IMG submission 132980) | Hypersaline lake sediment archaeal communities from the Salton Sea, California, USA - SS_1_D_1 metaG | ecosystem: Environmental > Aquatic > Non-marine Saline and Alkaline > Hypersaline >... | reverse complement strand
GCGGACGCTTTCCGCGGGCACGGCCTGTCTAGCTCCGGCTCCTAGCGTCTAGCGAACGACCCTCTCCCTCCCCTACGATAAGTCGACATCCGCTCGTTCCTCGCGGTATCTCCTTTATCTCAGAGCGGGAGAGTCTCCCGTTCGTACGCCACTGGACAGTCGCCTTCGCTTTTCTATCAGCCTCCTCGACTCGATAACTCGTCTGCGGGGTCTTCGGCTCGTGCTGTTCCCTAAAGGCTAGCCGCCACCTTCACTTTAATCAACCAATCACCATTACAGATACTGTAAGTATTTCAAAAAAACGAGTGTTTTTTCCCTCCCTCTTTATTTTAGCGACTTATCGGACAAACCCCTTTTGTAATTCCGCTTCGTATTTTTCCCACGCCTCATCAAATACTCTCATACTTTCTAAATAAAATCCATTTAATTCTAGATAAGAACTGATTTCATGATAATCTGTTGACGATTTTGGAAAGCTGTGATCAAGGTACGCATCATTTGCAAATTGACTAATTGAATCACTAGGTTTAGGATGTCGATATTTCATTAAGAAATGATAAAACGATTTCATTCTTATTTCACCTTCTCCGATTCTTTTGATGTTCATTATAACTTTTTGAAAAGAAGATGAAAAGTAAGGGTAAATTAATTAAAAATCAAAGTAGTTTCTTTTTAACAACCGCTCCATATTCATTAGTTGTTCATAGGATACAGTTTTATCTAATTTTTTTGTATCAATTAAAAATAATTGATCTTCAATTTTTTTAATAACTTGCTCTTCTTGATATACGATCCCACATTTTTTACATTTAATGCAAGGTGTATTTGTAATTTCAATTGCTTTTGTACCATCAGGAAGCTCCCAGTAGACCGTGTTTTTATCGATCGTGGCTTGATTAGTTCCACACCACTCACAGTTTTCCATTAGGAAGCATCCTCATTATTATATTTTTTTAGTTGGGCACGGTATTTCTTTTCCTTGAGTTCATCTCTCTTTTCTCGTTTATCTTTTAAAGAAGAGTGTTCTGGGTCTTGTTCATAATATTTACGACGATTTAATCGATTTAACCCTTCTGGTACTAGGTTAAATTCTTTTTCCTCATAAAGAGCACTTATCCCAACATTTGATCGTTTTTCTTCATAATCCGGATAGATTTTTTTGAAGTAATCTTCGGCTGTATTTGGAACATAATTCTCTGGCTCTGGGTATGTTGTAATAACACCTTCAAAATTTCTTAAGACGACTTTATCAGGACTTTGTGAAATTAAATAGTTAGGTTGTAGCGCAATTTTCCCTCCACCACCAGGTGCATCAACAACAAAAGTCGGAACAGCATATCCTGAGGTATGACCGCGAAGTCCTTCAATTATTTCTAAACCTTTTGAGACAGGTGCTCTGAAATGACCGATACCTTCTGATAAATCACACTGATAAATATAATACGGACGTACTCTAATTTTGACGAGATCATGCATTAATTTTTTCATGATTGGTAAACTGTCATTAATTCCAGCTAAAATGACCGCTTGATTTCCAACTGGTACACCTGCATTAGCTAGCATTTCACATGCTCTTTTCGATTCCTCAGTAATCTCAATGGATGTGTTAAAGTGAGTATTTAGCCAAATTGGATGATATTTTTTTAAAATGTTACATAAATTTTCCGTTATTCGTTGAGGGAAAACAACAGGTGCTCTCGTACCAATTCTTATGATTTCAACATGAGGTATATCGCGTAGATTTTTTAGAACGTATTCTAATATTTGATCGTTAATTAGTAAACCATCCCCACCTGAAATTAAAACATCTCGAACTTCTTTTGTATTTCGTATATATTCAATGGCTTTATCCAATTGTTTTTTAGGAACTCCCATACCAATTTGCCCTGAAAATCTCCTTCTAGTACAATAACGACAGTACATAGAGCATTGATTCGTAACTAAAAATAAAACTCGATCTGGATAACGGTGAGTTAAACCTGGTACTGGTGAATCTTCATCTTCATGAAGTGGATCTTCTAAATCATATTTCGTCTTGTGCATCTCTTTTGAAATTGGTACAGATTGCATGCGGATTGGACATCGAGGATCATCTTTATCCATTAAAGATGCGTAATAAGGTGTTATATTTAAAGGAATTGTTTTTGTGGAAATTTTTACACCTTCTTCTTCTTCAGGTGTTAAGTTAATAACCTTTTTTAAATCTTCAACAGTACGAATTGTATTCGTTAGTTGCCATATCCAGTCATTCCATTGTTCTTCGGTTACATCTTTCCACAATTCAATTTCCTTCCAATGCCTTTTCGGTTTATATAAATCCATTTTCATCTGAAAAACCTCCAAACTTCTTTTTATTATTAAATGCAATTACTATGCCAATGAGTGAATGTTATAATAATGAGGTTTTCCAAATGAAAAAGTTATTTTCTGCCTAATATTCATCACTTTTATCTTTTTTCATGCCGAATTTTGGGCAATCCATCTGATATCTTTTCATTTTATATTGTAATGTTTGCCTTGGAATTTTTAAGTACTGTGCTGCTTTTAAAACATTTCCATCATGAAAATATAGTGCCTCTTCAATTCTTTTTTTCTCCAATTCAGCTAATTCTTCTCTTAATGATTTATTTTCCTTAGGGACTGATTTAATTTGTTTAAATTGGAAATATTCAGGTAAACATTGAACCGTAATATATTCACCATCAACAACATTTAGTGCATATTCCATCACATGCTTTAATTCTCGAACGTTACCGGGCCAATTATGCTGGACTAAAAGTTTTTTTACCTCTTTTGATATTCCTTTCACATCTATTTTTAGATGTTGCTTAAATTTGCTCATAAAATATTGTGCAAGTGGAATAATATCCTCTTTTCGATCTCTTAATGGTGGAATTTCTAGAGAGAAAACGTTTAATCGGTAAAAGAGATCTTCACGTAGCCTTTGTTCTTGAACACATTTCATTGGTTTTTCATTCATTGCAACAATTACTCGAACATCTACTTTTTTTGATTCGCTTGAGCCGATTCTTCTAACATATCCATCCTCTAACACTCTTAATAGCTTCGCTTGAAGTGAAAGTGGCATCGATTGTAATTCATCCAAAAAGAGAGTTCCTTGATGAGCGAGCTCAAATAGTCCAGCACGATCAACTGCTCCTGTATAACTTCCTTTCGTTGTTCCAAAAAGAATACTTTCTAAAAGGGACTCTGGAAGAGCTGCACAGTTTTGGGCAATAAATGGACCTTTTTTTCTAGGTGACTCATTATGTACCGATTGGACAAATAATTCCTTTCCAGTCCCTGTTTCTCCGTAAATTAATACTGATGATGATGATTTAGCAATTCGCCTTGCTAAATTTTTGGTGTTTTGCAATGAATGATTATGAGTTAATATGTCATCAAACGTATAGTTCGTTTCATTTAAAGAAGCATTTGGTGGATTTGATTGGGCTTTTTTCTGCAATTCAATTAATCTTTCTGATAATGATTTTAGTTTTGAATAATCCTTTGCGACTTCGACTGCTCCAATTAAATGGTCATGAATGATAATAGGTAGTGTTGTGTTAACCGTTTCAATCTTCTCACCTTTTAAATTTACATATTGTTGAGACAAATGATAAATCGGTTTCTTCGTTCGAATTACTTTTAGTAAAGTACTCGTATCCTCTGTTAGAGAAGGAAAAACTTCAAGCAAATGCCTTCCTAATACTTCTTCTCTTTTTAATCCATCGTGTTTTGCGGCAATATGATTATAAAAAATGGTATATCCGTTTTCATCAACAGCATGGATCCCTTCATCAATTGTTTCCAAAATTTCAAAAAACAAGTGTTCTTTTTCTAGAAATTTTTCCAAAAACATCACCCTTTTGCCGAAAATTCAGCACAATAATTAGATAAATCTTTGCACCAAAGATTCATATTTTCGATATCATCAAATATATAACAATTATTTTTCATTCTTCCGCTATATTTATAGTTTAGTTGATATAATACTCGATTCATTCCGTAAGACTGAGCTCTGGCAATAGAATAAACACAATAAATATTGTTTTCAAGCAATTCTTTTTCAATATCTAAAATTAATATTTTCATTAACTTATGCTTGCGGTATTCAGGAAGGGTTGCACAATCAGTAATTTCTGCATTATGAAATTGATCATTTACTTCTGCTGATGCAGCACTAATAATTTCTTCTTTATGTTCAGCAATGTAATAGATTGTCCCACTCTCCATTGTTTTTAATATATATTGTGGATTGTTTAATGGAGTTGGATAAATAGTAAATACTTTTTGATATAGATTGCTAAGTTTTTCCACATCTTCATCATTTGCTCTACGGATCATGATTTCTTTAGAGGGTTCATTTAACTTTATATTTCTCGTTTTATTGTAAATGTCGTGTATGATTTGGTCCTCATTTATCCAACTATTTGTTTTTCTTCGTTTTTCACTTAGGAACTTTGTCATAAAATACATATCGTCACCGCTAAAATATTTCTCTATGATTCCCTCTAATTGAAATTGATGAGCTAAAAATATTGGTAAATCCTTTTTGTGCGATTTCACAATTATTTTTGTAAAGGAATGTTTTTCACTAATTTCTACTAGCTCTTTAATTAAGTCTTCGACACTTCCTCTATAATCATCGACTCTTAATCTTTGATTGAAATAATCATTTACTACATTTGCAACGAAATGGTTTTGATTTAATAGATAGGTTTTTGAATAGCTTTGCTGCACATTTCTCCCTCCCATTTATTTACGCTGTTTCACACCAATCAATAAGAAATGCAGAAATAATTTTAGCAGCTGTAATCATTTTATCTAATTCAATAAATTCATTAGGAAAATGAGCAACCTCTGTGTTTCCTGGTCCAAAGATCAGTACTGGAATTCGGCCAACTTTTGATAATAAACCTCCGTCAGTTCCCCAAGGTGAAGCTTCAATGATAGGGTCCTGTCCTGTAACATCTGAATAAGATTTTTTTAAATATTCTAATAGAATATGATCGCTAGGAAGTTCATTTGGAAGCCATCTAGCACCAAACCATTCAACTTCAATAGGATGTTTTTCAAACCATTTATCCTCTTTTTCAATATTTGCGAGCCATTCTTTAAATTCTTTTTGTACCTGTTCTTTTGTTTCGTTTGGTGCTATACCACATCTTCCTTCAAGTATTACTAAATCCGGTACACTTGAAGGCCATGTACCACCTTCGATTTTTCCAATATTAATAGGTACTGGAATTGGAATTTGATCATAAAGAGGGTCATCAATACGATCATTTCTTACTTTTTCAAGCTTTTCAATTGACTTTACTACTTTCATAGCTTTTTCAATCGCACTTACTCCTTCATATCTAGTTCCACCATGTGCCGACCGACCTTTAATTTTTAAACGAAACCACATCGAACCTTGCTGTTTCGTAAATATTTTTAAATTTGTCGGCTCTGGAATAATCGCACCATCAGCTTTATATCCTCTTTTAATCGCGGCTAAAGTTCCTGCTCCCCCACACTCTTCATCAATGACACTCTGAAAAATGATATCTCCTTTTAATTTGATTCCATTTGCTTTTATGGCTTCAATAGCGGTCAGTAATGCTATATTTCCTCCTTTCATATCAGTTGCGCCTCTTCCGTAAAGCCTCCCATCTTTAATAACACCTTGGTAAGGATCTTCTTCCCATTGGTTGAAATCTCCTTCTGGAACAACATCAATATGTCCATTTAAAATAATAGATTTTCCACCACCAACGCCTTTCAAAACTCCTACTATATTTGGGCTATCTTTAAACGATGTACGGTTTGAAACAAATTCAGGATGATATTGTAACGTTCGAATATTTGGCTCCCAAATATCTATATCAAGTCCTAGTTCACGGCATTTTTCAAGTATAATAGCCTGTGCTGTGGCCTCCTTTTCAAAAACACTTTTTTCTTGAACTACTTTTTGCAAAAGTGAAATGGATTGTTTTTTATGTTCATCAATCCATTGAAATAACTTTTCTTTCAACCAATATCCCCCCACTAATCACAAATTTCCAATTGGTCATTTATGGTTATATCGGCATCGATTGAATCTAGAACACCCTTTAATGTATACGGTTTCATAACTTCTTTTAATATAAGTCCGTCATCTTTTACTTCTATTACAGCTCTTTCGGTAATAATGACATCAACACATCGTTTAGCTGTTAAAGGTAATGTACATTGTTTGACAATTTTCGGTTCCCCGTATTTATTTACATGATTCATGAGAACAATTAACTTTTTTGCTTTTTGAGCAAGCTCCATTCCACCACCAATTCCAGGGACACGCTTTTTAGGCACAATCCAGTTAGCTAAATCACCTTTTTCACTAACTTGTAAAGACCCTATTATGGATAAATCAATGCGGCCACTTCGTATCATTCCAAATGCAATCGAACTATCAAAAAAAGATGCTCCTTTAACTGTAGTTATCGGAAAACCTGCAGCATCACACAAATGACCATCGGATTCCTCTTTATTTGGATAGGGTCCAATACCTAGAATCCCATTTTCCGCATGAATCATTACATGTTTATTAGAAGGAATATAATTGGAAACAAGTGATGGAATTCCAATACCTAAATTCACAATCATGCCATCTTTAATTTCTTTTGCAGCACGTCTTGCCATTTTATTTCTCTCATCTATTCCCAAGCCCACTTCCAGTTCACTCCTTCACTTTGAACGATCATATGAATAAAAACACCAGGAGTAATAATTTCCTCTTCTTTTAGGTCTCCTAAAGGTACTATTTCATCTACCTCTGCAATCGTTATATTTGCTGCCATAGCCATTAGAGGATTCATATTACGAGCAGTCTTGTCGTAAATTAAATTACCAAATGGATCTGCTTTTTTTGCATAAATTAGTGCTACATCTGCAAATAAAGGTGTCTCAATTAAATATTCCTTCCCATTAAAATCTATTTTCTTTTTCCCGTGTGATATCAAATCATTGTCAACTCCAATATCTACAAGGATTCCACCTAAACCAACACCACCTGCTCTTATTCTTTCAGCTAGTGTTCCTTGTGGTGAAAACTCTATCTCTAGCTCTCCTGACTCCATTAATTGACCTGCAATCGGATTTGATCCAATATGGGAAGCTATTAATTTCCTTATCTTTTTTTCACATACAAGCCTCCCTACTCCAACATTAGGAAATCCAGCATCATTACAAATGACAGTTAAGTTTTGTATGTCACTGTTTAATAGTTTATTAATTAAAGTAGGTGGATTCCCAACCCCACCAAATCCACCAATCATTACAGTCGAACCATCTTTTATTTTTTTAATCGCTTCTTCAATTTGGCGTACTTTATTCAACCTGTCATCTCCTTTTATTAAGATGGGATAATTTCTAAAATTTGAAGATCACCTTCTATTTCTGCAAGAGTTTGATCAAGTTTATCAATTAGTTCATCCATCTCTTTTTCATTAATCGTCAATGGTGGGGCCACAATTACCGCATCACCACTATCTCCTTCAATTCCTGCTTGAGATGGATAAATAAGTAATCCATTTTGTTGAGCTTTTTTCACGATTAAGGAAGTAACATTAATTTCCTTTCGAAATGGTATTTTATTGATCGTATCTGTCACAAATTCAATTCCGAAAAATAAACCAAGTCCTCTAATATCACCTATAATAGGATGAATATTTTTTAATTTTAACAACTTACTAAATAAATATTGGCTTTTTTTGTCAATCGACTCTATTAGTTTATTTTTTTCAATATATTCTAAAACAGCCAATGCAATCGCAGCTGATTGGGGGTTAGCACTATACGTATGGCCGCTCATTATGCTACCGCTACCATTAATAATCGGAAACATAATCTTTTGACTAACCATTGTAGCACCAATTGGTGTATAGCCTGCTCCTAATCCTTTCCCTGTTGCGATAATATCTGGTTGTACGAGCCAATGTTCTATAGCAAATCGCTTACCAGACCTTCCAATTCCTGTCATAACTTCGTCTGCAATAAATAATATTTCATTACGGTCGCATATTTCACGTATTCGTTGATAATATCCTTTTGGAGGAACAATTACACCACCAGCTGCACCGACTATTGGTTCTGCAATAAAAGCAGCAATATGGTCTTTTCCAATTCTCTTAATTACTTTTTCTAATTCATCAGCACAAAACAATTGGCAATCCGGGTAAGTTTTATCAAAGGGACAGCGATAGCAATAAGGAGGAGATACTGCTGGATTGGCTTCCAATAATGAAGTAAATCGAAACCTTCTTTCTGTATGTCCTGAAAGTGATAGAGATCCCATTGTAATACCGTGATAACTCATCCAACGTGAAATAACATGTGTTTTGGTTGGCTTTCCAACCTCTTGCCAATACTGGATTGCGATCTTCATAGCCGTTTCAGTCGCTTCTGAACCACTATTGACAAAAAACGTCCATGGAAAATTTCCATTTGTCCAATCATTTAATTTTTTCGCGAGACTTTCAGCAGGTTCATTTGTGAATTGTGAGCGATATACAAACGAAATTTTTTTAGCTTGTTCTTGCATAGCATCTATAATTTCCTTTACTCCGTGTCCGATGACGCATGTTACCGCACCTGAAGAACCATCTAAATATTTTTTTCCTTCTTCGTCGTATAAATAGACCCCACTTCCATGACTAATCATCATATAGTCCTCATTTAATGAAGGCTTAATTAAATGTGACCTTTTCAATTGGAGTCACCTCTTTTTGTAAACGTTTTCATTATGTTTCTTTACAATATTCGCTATTCCGTTGCATGATTCCTTTTATATATCGCCATTAAGAAATATATATTTAAAAAACTTTAGAATCATGATTCGGAAAAGAAAAAAACTGCTGAATTTACAGCAGTTTGTGAAAAAATGAATTAATTAGAAAAGGTCATTTCTTTGTTTTGAACAAAATCAATTTCAAATCCAAGGTCTTTTAACATTTCATGGTCTTTTGTACTTTCCTGTCCAGCAGTTGTTAAGTAGTCTCCAACAAATATGGAATTGGCTGCATATAATCCTAAAGGCTGTAAAGAGCGGAGATTTACTTCCCTTCCTCCTGAGATGCGAATTTCTTTTGTTGGGTTAACAAAACGGAATAGAGCTAACACTTTTAAGCAATATCTTGGATCAAGCTCTTTCGTTCCCTCAAGTGGCGTTCCTTCAATTGCGTGAAGAAAATTAACTGGAATTGAATCGGCATCTAGCTCTTTTAAACTAAATGCCATATCCACTACATCTTCTTTTTTCTCTTTCATTCCAACGATAACGCCAGAGCATGGTGAAATTCCCACTTCTTTTATTTTTTCTACTGTGATAACACGATCTTCATAGGAATGAGTTGTTGTAATGTTTTCATGATGATTTTTAGATGTATTAATATTGTGATTATACCTGTCAACGCCAGCATCTTTTAATTTTTCTGCTTGACCTGGCTTTAATATCCCAAGACATGCACAAATTTTGAGACCATATTGTTGTTTTATTTCTTTCACGGCATCAATAATATGATCTAATTCTTTATCACTAGGTCCACGTCCGCTTGCTACAATACAATATGTACCAACATTAAGATTTGCTGCTTGCTTAGCACCATTTACAATCGATTGTTTATCTAACATTTTATATTTTTTAATTGGTGCAGACGAAATGGATGATTGTGAACAATAGCCACAATCTTCTGGACAAAGACCTGATTTTGTATTCATAATCATGTTTAATTTTACTTCTTTACCATAGTATTGTTTGCGAATTTGAAAAGCACCATATAGTAAAAGTAGTAATTCATCATCTGGTGTATTCAGTATTTCGAGTGCTTCATCCTTTGATATTTCATATCCTTCAATAACTCTTTCCGCTAATTTAATCCATTTTAATCCCATACTGTCACTCCCCCATAGTTTCTTATAGATTAATGGTAAAAAAAGGGGTTGTATATGTCAACATATTTTATTTAAAGGTTTACAATTATTTGTTTTAAACTTTTAAAACTAATAAGAGCAATGTTACAAAACCTTTAAAAAACATAAAAAATACCAGCCGAATAGGCTGGTAAAAATTCAAATTTAAGCATGGACAACATGATTTTTATTGGTATTAGATAGCTTTTCTGCAATATCTCTAGCAATCCAAACACCACATGCACTTGCTTGAGCTAGGCCACGTGTAATTCCCGCTCCATCTCCCGCTGCATATAATCCATGGATTTCTGTTTCAAATTTATCATTTAATTTTGGTCTAGCTGAATAAAACTTTGCTTCCACACCATAAAATAATGTATGTTCGCTAGCAAGGCCTGGAGTTACTTTATCAAGCGCTTCTGTCATTTCTATTAAGCTTTTCATTGTATTATAAGGAAGAACAAGACCTAAATCACCAGGTACAGCTTCTTTTAATGTTGGCTCTAAAAATCCTTCTTTAATTCTTTTTTCAGTTGAACGTCTACCTTTTAAAATATCACCATATTTTTGAATGATAATGCCACCATTCGATAATTTATTTGCAAGTCTTGATACTTCATGGGCATATTCATTTGGCTGATCAAATGGCTCCGAAAATTTATGGGAAACGAGCAATGCAAAGTTCGTATTTTGGCTACCTAATTTAGGATCTTTATATGCGTGTCCATTTGCAAGCATTGTACCTGAATGATTTTCGACAACAACATGACCACTTGGATTACTACAAAATGTTCGTACTCTTGTTCCAACGGACGTATTAAAAACAAATTTTCCTTCGTATAAATGTTCGTTAATTTCCTCCATCACAATATTTGATGTTTCTACTCTTACACCAATATCAACCTGGTTGTTCATTAAATTTAAACGACGCTTTTTCAATAAAGAAGCTAACCATGTAGAGCCATCTCTTCCCGGTGCAATTATCACTTTTTCAGCTACTAACTTTTCACCATTGTTTAATTCAATACCCTCAATATAATGTTCGCCATTTTCTTTTCTTGTTAACAAATCTTTTACTTCTGTTTTAAATTTCATCTCAATTTTTGTTAATAAGTACTCATAAATACTTTTTAAAATTTCCAAGTTTTGCTCTGTTCCAAGATGTCGAACTTGTGCTCTTAAAAGCTTTAATCCAGCAGCATAGGCTTTTCTTTCAATTTCTTTTACTTTGTCAGTTAAAGGATCAGTAATACTCGTTGTTGCACCATGTTCTAGGTTAATGGAATCAACATATTTAATTAAGTCCAATACAACACTATCTGGTAAATAATCAGTCATCCATCCACCAAATTCACTTGTAATATTAAACTTTCCATCTGAATAAGCTCCTGCACCACCAAAACCATTTGTTATGGAACAAGCAGGTACACAACCAGCAAAATTTTTCTTCCCAGCTGGAGGTGGACATTTTTCAATTTTCTTCTGAAGAATAGGACAATTTCTTCGATAAATATCATGTCCTTTATCAATTAGTAATACGTTAGCATCTGGTAATTTTCTTGTTAATTCATAACAAGCAAAAATTCCAGCTGGACCTGCACCAACAACGATTACATCATAATTCTTTTTCACAAGAACTCCCCCTGATCATCAAAATACGCTTATAACAAACCCCGTTGGTAAATATATCAATAAATGAGTAGTAAGTCAATGTTATTTCCGAACATTTATATCTCATTTATGTTTATTGTTCGTTTTATGTATGTTATATCCTTTTGGTCCAATATAACGAATCACAAAAATTATAGGGTCTTTCTCAAAACAAAAGGGTCAGACCCCACAACTCAATATATAGTCAAAGATGAATAGCTATATATTGGTTTAGATAAGTGGGGTCAAACCCTGAAACATTTCCTAACATTCTTTAATATTTGACGTAAGCTGAACCTACAATAATCAACAAAATAAACAGAACAACAATTAATACGAAGCTCCCTGCTCCATAATAGGAAGGATAACCATACCCACAATGATGACTGTACGGCATATATTGTCCGTAATGAGAATATGGGCTTTCGTGATGACCGTAATTCATTCTTCTTCCACTCCTCACAATAATATTTATTTACATTTATAGAGTATGTAGGCAACTGCTTGTATCGTTTGTGCATTCGCCTATATATTTGGTAAAAAAAATAGATATTACAATTTTTTCATTTTCAAGGTTCACTTTTAAAATGTCTTGCTATAGGAGAAAAAGTTTGTTTTCCGTGGATTCTCCTATTGAAAAGACTTACACGCTACCCGATTTTCATCTACACAATAAAAATTATGTATATATAAAAAATAAAGAGATGCCAAACGCATCTCCTGCTAAAAATATCGTTTTTTCCAAAAAATCACGGCTATTAGTGAGGAAAGAATCAATGAAATAGTAATTGGTACAAAAAATGCATATGGATGTTCTTGCAATGGTAGGTGAACATTCATACCATAAATGCTTGCAATTAAAGTAGGTATGGAAATAACGATTGTAATGGCCGTTAAAAACTTCATAACAATATTAACATTATTTGATATAACTGATGCAAAAGCATCCATCATCCCACTCAAGATACTGCTATATACTTCAGTCATTTCAATCGCCTGTTTATTTTCAATAATAACATCTTGTAGTAAATCTTGATCTTCTTCATACATTTTCAAGTAATTTAACCTCAATAATCTCTCCATGACAATATTGTTTGCTTTTAACGAGGTCGTAAAATAAACTAAACTTTTTTCTAAACTAAGTAACGAAAATAACTCTTTATTTTTCATTGACTGATGTAGCTCTTTTTCAATTTCACTCGTTTTTCGATTAATTTGTTTTAAGTAGCGCAAATAATACGTTGAAATGATATATAATAATTGGAATGCAAATCTTGTTTTCATGTACGTATAAAAACCTTTTACTTTATTGCGCGCAAATTGCTCGAAAATTGGGTTTTCTTGAAGGCACACAGTAATAAAACATGATTCTGTTATAATCATTCCAATTGGAATTGTGTCATAAATAGTTGCCCCAACTTCATCTGTTGAAATGATGGGAATATCAACAATAATTAATACGTGATGATCCTCTTTTTCAATACGAGAACGCTCTTCGTCATCTAATGCATCCCGAATAAAATCAATCGGAATTTGAAGTTTATTTGAAACAAACTTAATTTCATCTTCTGTTGGTGCTACTAAGTTAATCCAACAGCCATTTCGAATATCCTCTAATTCCTCTAATTCCCCATTTATATTGGAAATATAAATGTTTAGCATATTGCTCTACCTCCTTTATGAGGCAGCTTGTCATCCTTAAAGAGCTCCAATCGATTACGAAAAGCAGCTCCATCAAGGTGTACAATCTGCCCATTCTACATCGTATCGGTTCTGGTTCAATGGTATTTCCGCTATTCATAAACGATTTTCACTCTCCTTTTGATAAAATTCCTTGATATATCATACTAATAATCATATCGATTGTATAGGGATTTATTTTGTTTTTACAAAAACAAAACATTATTTTAATGTATATGAATTCGATTTCATAAACTCTTTTACAAAATTCCAAAAATTATATATAATAAAACATATAATATATGAAAACGCTTACCAAAGGTGTGATGTATATGATTTTTGAATCAAAGTATAGAAGAAAAGCATTGAACACACTATATCAAAGTGAGCCTAAAACGTTAAAAACCAAAGAGTTCAAAAAAAAGACAACAAATCGTTCTCTAAAAGCTGTCATTTATGACATAATAAAGTATAAGTTCATCACAGCAAATAGGTGAGGGTTTTGAATAAAAAATTATTAATTGCACTAGATGGTTCCAATCATTCCAAAAATGCAGTCAAAAAAATTATTAATATTTATCTAAGTATGAAAGATTGTGAGCTACACATTATTCACGTATTTCAAAAATCTCCTAATATATCAGACCTAAAACACGCTAATTTTAACGTTTCAGAGCTTTTACGTCAAAAAGCTACAACAATATTACGTCCATTACTTTTATTATTAGAAGAGTCTAGATGTCCATATCATTTAGAAATTGCTATTGGAGACCCAGCAGAAGAAATTATATCCTACGCAAAAGAGTTACAGCCTTTAATGGTCATTGTCGGTTCAAGAGGATTAAATACACTTGGAGAAGTTTTGCTTGGGAGTGTCAGTCACAAGGTTGTTCACGACTCCTCTTTTCCTGTTCTTGTCGTGAAATAATACTTTATAATTGTATATTTTTGGTCCAAAAAAAGATGAGGGCTAGTACCCTCATCTTTTATTAATGAACTGAATTAGATGATAATCCTACTTTTTCAATTAGCTGCTTACTTTCTTCATTTAATCCAATGATTTCAACTGTTTTTCCAACCTGTTGATATTTTAATATTACTTTGGATATCCCTGTTACAGCAGAATGATCCCAAACATGTGAATTGGAGAAATCAATTACAATATGATCTGGATCCTCATTGAATGTAAATTTTTCAACAAAATGTGATACAGTTGCAAAAAACATTTGACCAGAAATTTTGTAAATCTTTTTATTTCCTTCTACAATTTCACTTGCTTTAATGTCTGCCATTCTCCAACCAAATATTAAGGCACTTGCAATGACACCAGCGATAACCCCTTTAGATAAATCGTGTGTGTAAACTACAATGGCAACCGTTAAAATCATAACAAAGGAATCAGCTACTGGAATTCTACCAATATCCTTTAGGGACTGCCAATCAAATGTGCCAATCGAAACCATAATCATGACACCGACAAGTGCTGCCATTGGAATTTGCTTGACAATATCACCTAACACAATAATTAAAAACAGTAAGAAAATACCTGCAGTTAAAGTTGAAAGTCTTCCTCTTCCACCAGACTTAACATTGATAACAGACTGGCCAATCATAGCACAACCTGCCATTCCACCAAAAAATCCTGTTACGATATTCGCGATACCTTGACCTTTCATTTCTTTGTTTTTATCACTCTTTGTATCTGTCATATCATCCACTATCGTTGCAGTTAATAAAGATTCTAGATGACCAACAATCGCTAACGTAATCGCGTATGGAAGAATAATTGTTAGTGTTTCAAATGATAATTCTACACTTGGTATATGGAATGAAGGTAGTGCACGAGTAATTTCTCCCATATCACCAACAGTCTTTAAATCAAGCCCAAAAAAGATTGAAACAGCAGTCATCACAATAATTGCAGCTAGTGCTGAAGGTATAATTGTCGTCAATTTCGGTAGCGTATAGATAATAAACAATGTCCCAATTACCATTAAATACATTATCATACCTGCATTTTCAAAATGAGGTAATTGGGCTAAGAAAATTAAAATGGCTAACGCATTTACAAAACCGATAATAACTGATTGCGGCAAAAAGGTAATAAATCGTCCTAATTTAAAAACACCCATTAAGTATTGAATGATACCTGTTAATACAGTTGCCGCAAATAAATATTCAACACCATGCTCTTTTACTAGTGTTATCATTAAAAGAGCCATCGCACCTGTTGCAGCAGATATCATCGCTGGTCGCCCACCAGTAAAAGCAATTACAACAGCAATACAAAATGATGCGTATAACCCCACCATTGGGTCTACACCAGCAATAATTGAAAACGCTATGGCTTCTGGAATCAAGGCTAATGCAACGGTCATACCTGCAAGAATATCTGCCCTGACGTTTGAAAACCACTCTTCTTTATTAAATATTGTTTTCATAATCCACCTCTTTTCACTTTTTATCCGTCCGATATAACGACTTTCATCATATCAAATAAACATATAATCCCCAAACTGAAAGAAAACGCGTACAAAACCATCATTCTACCGATTTCTCTATAAATCTTTAATTTTTAGTCTTTATTCACAATTAGTTCAAAATTCAAATAAAAATCTATTAAAAATTATTTGATAATTCCGCTAAATACTATTAAATGAATAAAGGGGCTGTCCAAAAAGTCAGCCCCTTTCATAGAAAATTAAATTCAGTTGATTTCATTTTGGTGGCGGACGCTTTCCGCGGGCACGGCCTGTCTAGCTTCGGCTCCTAGCGTCTTGCGAACGATCCTCTCCCTCCCCTACGATAAGTCGTTATCTGCTCTTACTCGCAGTATCTCCTTTATCTCAGTGCGGGAGAGTCTCCCGTTCGTACGACGCTATGCAGTCGCCTCCGCTTTTCTATCAGCCCCTCTTTATTAATTCTCTCCTACTGCAATAGGGTTGTCTTCATAAGAAATCCAATCACTCCAACTTCCAGGATATAAGCGAACATTTCCAAAACCAGCTTCTTTTAAAGCGGCAATATTGGGACATGCTGTTACACCTGAACCACAATAAACGATATATTTTTTTTCTTTATCAAATTGAGAAAATTGCTTTATGAGATCTTCTTTCTTTTTAAAACGTCCGTTTTCAATGTTGTTCTTCCAAAAAAATGATATAGCAGTAGGAATGTGTCCTGCCTTTTTATCAATCGGTTCAAATTCACCGATATAACGTTTGAAATCTCTCGAGTCTATGAGAATTGTTTCTTTATCATGAATTGCTTTTCTTACATCTTCTACATTGACAATCATATTAGAGTTTATATCCGCTTGATAAGTTGAATGCTTGTACTGTGGAACTATTTGTGTAGTCTCATAACCTTGTTCCTTCCAAACACGAAATCCTCCATTTAAAATAAATACGTTTTCATGTCCAACATATTTCATCATCCACCAAAAGCGTGAAGCAAAGGCATGGTCTTCATCATCGTAAGCAACAACTATCATTTCATTCGTGATTCCCACTTTTTCTAATTTTTGAATAAAGTCTTGTACTTCTGGTAAAGGATGTCTCCCTCCATGTTCTTCTATCGGACCTGATAAATCCATTTCCAAATCCATATAAACAGCACCGACTAGATGTTCTGTTTCATATTTTTTTCTTCCTGCATCCGGATCCGTTAAATCAAAACGACAGTCAACAATTCGTATAGTGTATTGTTTTAATTGTTTGTACAGTTCAGATGGTTCAATAAAAATTGGCATCGTACCCCTCCTAGACTACTTTTCAAATAAAAATAGATACTCCCCATACCCTTCTTCTTCTAATTTTTCTTTTGGAATAAAGCGAAGTGCTGCAGAATTAATACAATATCGTAAACCGGTAGGCTTTGGACCATCATGAAAAACATGACCTAAATGTGAATCAGCTAATTTAGATCTAATCTCTGTACGAATCATACCATGTGATGTATCTAATTTTTCAACAATTTCACTTTGGTGTAGAGGCTTTGTAAAGCTTGGCCAACCACATCCTGAATCAAACTGATCTTTTGTGCTAAATAATGGTTTTCCAGATACAATATCAACATATATCCCTTCTTTTTTGTTATTCCAATATTCATTTTTAAATGGAGGCTCTGTCCCATTATTTTGGGTCACTTCATATTGTATTGGTGTTAATTTTTTCTTCAACTCATCCTTTGAAAAATTTACCCAATGCTTTTGTATAAAATCATCTCTACCAGAGCCTTTTCGGTATCTTTTATAATGATAAGGGTTCTTCTTATAGTAATCTTGATGATAGTCTTCCGCTTTGTAAAATGGTCCAGCTGGTAGAATTTCTGTAACGATTGGCCTTTTAAAACGTCCACTTTCCTCTAAATCTTTTCTTGATTTTTCTGCTAATTGTTTTTGCTTTTCATTATGATAGAAAATGGCTGTTTTATAAGAGCTTCCCCTATCAAAAAATTGCCCACCAGCATCAGTTGGATCAATTTGTTGCCAAAAGATTTCAAGTAGCTTTTCATAAGGAAAAATGTTTGGATTATATGTAATTTGAACAGCTTCTACGTGTCCGGTTTGATTTGTACAAACTTCTTCATATGTCGGATTATCAACAAATCCACCTGTATAACCTGAAATGACACTCTTAATTCCTGGTAATTCGTCAAAAGGTTGAACCATACACCAAAAACAACCACCTGCGAATGTGGCATATTCTAATTTTTTATCTTGATTCAACTAAATAACCTCCCTAGCAACTCATAATTCCATTATAGAATTGAAATGATCAAATTCCCAAATGAAAAGATGATTTATACATAATTTTTTTTGTTTTTGAAATAATATATAAAAAGTTTTTTTCTGTTCGTAACTTTTCTAATATTAAATATATTTTCACCTGGAGGGTTAATAATGAATACACCTTATTTATGTCCTAATTGTAAAACCAATCGAACTCGCTTTAATATAATTGAACAATTGGTTCATGCAGTAAAGTTAGATCCTTTAACTGGTGAGGTTTTAAAAGAATATGATGAAGGAAATCTTGACCCCTTTCACCTTCCATATCATGGACCGTCCATCAAAATTCAATGTGGTGTATGTGGTTTGATAGAAGACGAGATTACATTTATAAAACGAGCACAATTAGGAAAATAATCCTTGAGTTGAAGGAAATGAACTCAAGGATTAGTTTACATAATAATATTATTGAATATTTTATTCGCTTCCTTGAGTTACGTTAAAAAACATTTTTTCATCGTAATTCATATCTTCTTCCTTTTCATATAGGTCTCTTGTTTCATTTTGTTCTTTCCCCATCTTTCCGTCTGACTCATAGCTTAATTTCATTATTGGCTGATCTTTCATATACCTAACCTCCTTACCAATAGGTTGTACTAGTCATTTCCCTTTATTCAAAGTCATTATTAAATTTCTTTCTGAGCCCAAATAAAAAACACCTCATTCATTAGAGGTGCTTTAAGTTTCAACTATTTTACTTTTTTACTTTCTTTTAAATGTAATGCATACACAGCAATACTTAAAAATAATGAACAATAACCAATATTTAAATATATTTTATCAAAATCGTAAATGTCTCCACCTAAATAAAGCTTATATGCTGTACCTGCAAAATAAATCGCAATAAAAAATGTAATTAGACTTGCAAAAATTAAAGCTTTCTTCATAAAAACCCCCTCTTTTCAACCCTTACTTAAAGGAGACAATCTAGCTTTCAACTACTTATTTTCCCTAATATTATATTACTCGTCAAGGATAGGAAAAATAAACCAAACTTCAGTCCTATATATTTTATTTTTGTTATAAGTGTGCTTCAATTAAAAATTCGCTATAATGTTTAACTGGGAGAAAGGAGATTGAATATGGACCTGCCAAAAGAATTCATTGATAAAATGAACACATTATTACAAGATGAAGCTTCATCGTTTTTCGAATCGTACAAATATCCCAAAATTAGTGGGTTACGAATTAATTCTTTCAAAACTTCTAATGAATGGTTTGTAGAACATAGTCCTTTTACAATAACAAAAGTCCCTTTTTGTGAAACAGGATATTACTACAATGCTGATATCGATGAGCCCGGAAAACACCCTTATCATATGGCTGGTGTTTATTACATTCAAGAGCCAAGTGCGATGCTACCAGCAGAAGTTTTAAACCCGAAACCAGGTGATGTTGTTTTAGATTTGTGTGCTGCTCCAGGTGGTAAATCGACACAGCTTGCTTTAAAGATGAAAAATAAAGGATTATTAATAAGTAATGAAATACATCCAAAACGAGCTAAAATTTTAACTGAAAATATAGAACGTCTAGGTATTCAAAATACAGTAGTCATAAATGAAACTCCTGAGCGAATTTCAAAACAATTCCCACAGTATTTTGACAAAATATTAGTTGATGCTCCTTGTTCAGGAGAAGGCATGTTCCGTAAAGATGAAGAAGCTGTTTCCTATTGGAGTCAAGAACATGTTTTAAAATGTGGACACACACAAAAAGATATTTTACAAAGTGCATACAAAATGCTAAAACCTGGTGGAGAGCTTGTTTACTCTACCTGTACGTTTTCCCCTGAAGAAAACGAACAAGTGATAGAATGGTTACTGAAAGAATATAAAGACATTTCTATTATAGAAATTAAGAAATTACATGGAATAGCTGAAGGGCGAGTTGAATGGACCAATCATGGTATAAATGATATTTCCAAATGTGCACGACTTTGGCCTCACAATTTAAAAGGTGAAGGACATTTTGTTGCTAAACTAAAAAAGCTTGGTAACGAGTTTACTGACTCAGTTGTAAAATTTGAAAAAAACATTGTAAAGGAAAAAGATTTAAAGGATTTTTACTCCTTTCAAAAGGAAACATTAACGAATCGGTTAAATGGGACTTATTTTAAACATAAAGAACATCTCTTCCTTACCCCCGAAGGATGCCCTGATTTTGGAAAATTAAAGGTAATTAGAAGAGGAGTTCATCTCGGTGAATTTAAAAAGAATCGTTTTGAGCCGAGTCATCATTTAGCTCTTGCTTTAACTCCATCTGAAGTTAAAAATGTCTACGAAATGTCTTCAAATGAAGATGAATGGAAAAAATATATTCGAGGAGAAACCATTCAAACAGGAAAAGATCGTGGCTGGATTTTATTAACGGTTGATGGTTATCCGATTGGATGGGGAAAAGAGACAAAAGGAATGATTAAAAACTTCTATCCAAAAGGCCTTCGAATTCGTTTTTAATAGTTGAATTTGTGTCTGACCTTTTCACGACAAAAAACGAATTAAGGTCAGACACTTTCTAATTTTTTAACCTTAACCCTTGATCATTTTGAATCATTATTTAACGTTTGGTAAGGAATATATAGTTCAGCTGATATTTTATTTTCTTTTAGATTAATACTTTTTAATTTAACTTTATAGTCATTTTTTAGTGTTATATCCGTCATTTGGACGACAACCCGAGACTTTTTAGGCTCTATTGTCACTTCTTTTGGAAGCTCGTAATGCTTTTTTACATAATTCAATACATAAGAAATCGGAAGTGATAATTTTCCAACTGATAGATTTTGCACATTTAAGACGACATTTCCTTCATTTGTGACCTCTGGTAAAAAGGATAACGTTAGTTGTAATTCACGTCCAAATGCTATTAAAGAACCATATAATATTACTTCTTCTTGAATATCAACTTGATAGGATAAAGGCTGATTAGGTACCTCCTTTTGTAAATATTCATTTACTAGTTGTGTAACGGTTTCTTTGTCCGTTTCAATTTCAAAAATAGCATATTCATCTTTTTTTATCGTTATTGGCTTTCGAATGCTTTCTTCATTTTGAAAAGAGATTAAGGTAAAAATATAGAACACAAATATTAAATTAATGGAAAATAACAAAAAAAATAATACCTTCCACTTGTTCATTTACATCTTCCTATCTTGTTCTATTGCTCGATATACCCGTTCAGCAATATACGTATATCCGACATCACTAGGATGAAATTCATCTTTGTAGAGAAGATTTTCATTTTCATGATTAGAAAAAACATCAAAAATTGAAACAAAAGTCGCTTTTTCATCTCTTGCTAAAATCTTTTTAGATACATTGTTCCACTCTTCAATAATCATATCCACTTCTGGAAAGTCTGGAAACGCCGATTTAAATGGATTATATAATCCAACAAAATATAAACTTGCCTGTGGATTTAATTCCCGAATAAGAGTTAAAATTTCTAAAATTCTGTCTTGATATCTTTCTTTTTCCTGCCGAAATGGTTCATATGTGAGGGAGAAAATGTTATCCTTGACTACTGCCATTAAGTCATTGGCCCCAATTGTCATGACAATGATATCTGCTTCCTCTATTTTATTTCTTAATTCTTCATCTTCTTTTAATTTCTTAATAACATTCGTTGTTTTATATCCTTTGACTCCAAAATTTTCAACAATGACTTCGTTAATGTATTTACTTTCTTCTAAATAATCTTTTACCCTTCCAACGTATCCATTATTCTTCGTTTCATCACCAAAGCCTGCTGTTAATGAATCACCAAGTCCAACCATTTTCATTGTTTCTTTGACGTACATAACGGGAATATTGTTCTTTTCTTTTAAATTTAGTTCCTTTTCAGAGGTTTTGCTTACTGGTAATGGTGAGCAGCTTACTAATAGGAAAAAAACAATAAGAAATGTATGAAGCATATATTTAAACATGTTCCTCACCCGATTAAACATTTTGAGATATTTCATTATATCATAATTTTATGCAACAATAGAAAATACTTCATTATATATCGAAAAAAGTGATAAAAATATTCAAAAAATATGGAAGGGGCTGTCTAAATAATACAGCCCCTTCATTGTATCAATTGAATATCTTTTATGATTTCTTCATATGGCGGATTTTCAACACCACTGTAGCTTTTTAAGACGATACCGTTTTGGTCTACTAAGTAAAAGCTTGTTACGTGAATGACTTGATCATTGTCCTTTGGTTTTTGAACAATCGTTTTAAAGCTATCCGCCGCAAATGATTCAATTTGTTTTTGACTATAACCAGTTAAGAAATGCCAATTTTCAAATGAAGCATTAAATTTTCCACCAAATTCTTTTAATTTTTCTGGAGTATCTACTTCAGGGTCAACACTAAAGGATACAAATTCAACGTCAACACCAGCTTCCTTGGCCTTTCTTTGTAATTGAGCCATATGAGCAGTCATCGGTGGACATACCGTTTCACAGTTTGTAAAAATAAAATCAGCGACCCATACTTTTCCTTTTAAATCATCAAGGGAAAAGGGCTTACCGTCCTGATCAACATAAGTAAAATCTTGAACTTCATAATTAAGTGCACCTTCAATTGTTGACTTTCCACATGCTGATAAAACAACTACTATAATGATTGTAAGTAAAATACTAAGCTTTTTCATTTTATGTCACCTTTCTTTATATTTCTTCAAAAATTTTACCAAAGTTCAAATAGAAAGAAAAACGATTATAAAAAGATGTCATAAAAGATTCATAAGATGGATATGGGATATGTTTTACTTTTATGTTAAAGTAATTTTGTGAACAAATTGTGATAAACGGGTGATTTAATATGAAAAAATTTTTAGTCTTGATGTTGTTTTCGATGAACTTTCTTTTATTTGGATGTCAAAGTGAAGAAAATAATCATTCATCAATTCATAAAACACCTAATGGGGATATAAGAGAACGAACTGCTTCCGTTGAAGAATTACCTTCTTTTCTATCAGATAAGCATGAAAACATTGTTACAATTTATAAAGCCGCTAGTAAACATGAGCAATTACTGAGATCTATTCCATGTTACTGTGGATGTGCGCAATCTGCCAACCATAGAGATAACTTTGAATGTTTTGTTCATGAAATAAAAGATAACGGTGAAGTTGTTTGGGATGACCACGGAACAAAATGTAATATTTGTTTAGAAATTGCGGCAAAATCAATCGTTGAATATGAGAAAGGAAAAAGTATACTAGAAATTCGCAACCTTATAGATGAACAATATAAAAACGGATATCCAGAACCAACACCTACACCTATGCCAAAAGCATAAAAGAAAAAAAGCCCGTTGTTTTAGTAAGTAGTTTGGTTATGAAGTAGAAAAAGCGAATTCACAAGCGTTCGTATATTTTAAACAACTAACTCGCATCAAAAAACGCAGAGATTTTATCTTCCTCTGCGTTTTTTTCATTACCTAGTTCTTAATTTAAGAAGTTTCTTAGTCAATAAAAGACTTATGTATAAGATTTAAGAACATTTTTTTCCTTGCATACAGATAAAATCCTATTTGTATAAAATGGTAGATGCCAGAAACGACTAAAAAATGTACTAGTACCTCTGGATTTTGAACAATTCCACCAATATCGGTAGCCATTCCAGTCATAAAAAGCAAAGCAAGAATTGTTCCAATAATGGTTGGAACAAAAAATATAGGTGTTAATTCTTTAGATATCATTCGTTTTAATTCAAGAGTAGTAACACCAATATTATAAAGTTTTTTGACCTTTGCTTTTTCCTTGTCAATATTAGAAAAAAGGTTTAAATATAATATAACAAACGATCCAACGAAGAATAAAACACATAAAAAGGAAGTAACGAAGAACAATATTCCATTAGTATTTTTATTACGGTTATAGTCTTCTACTTTAGATGCTATACGAAATAGGTATTCTTCAGATATACCTTCTGCATTCCCTTCAATAATTGGTGGTGTATTTTCATTGAAAGTTGCGAAACTTTCTTGAAGTTTTTCAACAACTTCAAATGTCTCTTTCCAGTTTGCTACATTGATTAAATGAATAGTTGATTCAAATCCATCCAATTTGTTTTTTAGCTGTTCCATTTCGAAATTATTTACAAGTATAAATTCTTTACTTACGTTATTGATATTCTTTTCTACAATGGTTTTGATCTGTGTATAGTTTTCTTTTAACTCTACGTTTGGGAAAGTAAATTTAAGAGCGTGATCACTGTCATTATTCTCTAGTTCTTCATTGATATAATATATAAATTCCTTATTACCAAGTTCGATTTGGTTCGAAGTCAATTTATTAAAATCTTGAACCGACATAATGTGATAAACATTAGATGAGCCACTATATGGTTGTTTTTGAAAAAAAGAATAAATGGACAATTCTAAATGCTCTTGAATAGGATTTTCTGTTTGGTTAACGATAGAAAAAAGTTCTTCTTCAGACAGGTTATTCTTACTCTCTGTTTGAAAAAACGCTATATCATAAGGGTTTTCCTTCATAGCTTGTTTTGCAGTTTCTGTGTATGTGAATAATATAATGGTACTATACAATATAGTGACCATCATCATCACAGTAATCAACATAAGAATGGATGTCAGTTGCTTAAATTTGTAATCTAAACTGCTTAAAGGTAACATTTGTTGATAATAATAGGTTCTATTCTTTTTAATAAGATCTATAAAGAAACTTGTAAACTGATTAATACTTAAATACAAACCCATTAATGTAGTCACTGTCCAAATTAATAGATAATTACCTCCATTAGTCCCATTATACGTAAAATAAAGCCCCAAAATAGAAATAAAAATTATAACAATCCCAACACTGCCAAGCAATGGACTTTTCATTTTGATTTCCTCAGAAACCCTATCACTTTTTAGAGTAAGAACGATATTTTGATTAAATATGAGAAAGAACGTTCTTCCTACTGTCACAACAAATACAATCAAATAGATAATAATCGTGTATAGGAACATTTCAATATTTAAATGATAGAAAATTGTATTTATCCCGATACTACTCGTTAATAAATAAAAGAAAATACGAGAAAATAGCGAACCTGCAACAATACCAGTAACTAACGATAAAATACCAATGATTCCATTTTCTAATATTAACAATTTACTCACTTCACGATTGGTCATTCCTAAAGTCATGAACAGGCCAAACTCGCTTTTTCTCCGTTTAATAAAAATATTGTGAGCATGACTAATAAAAAACACCGTAAAAGTGATTAAAGCTATGCCTGGAACAGTTAATACATATTGAATAGATTCAGTTTCCTTTACCTGAACTATATCATCGTTGAAAAACAATGTTGAAAATAAAAAGAACAACATAACTGCTAAACTATTACATACGTAATAGAAAATATACTTCTCATATTGAGCCCTTACCATTTTCCAAACGATTTGGTTAAAAGACATCCGTACTTCCCCCTAAGACAGCTTGACTATTCATTATTTGGTCTAAGAACTCTTTTCTGTTCCCTTTTTTTGTAATTGAGGAATGAATAGTACCATCTTTTAAAATAACAACCTTCTGACAATAGCTAGCAGCAAAAACATCATGAGTGACAAGGAGTACGGTAGTAGACAGTTCATCAACCACTTTTTTAAAGCATTCCATAATTACTTCCGATGATTTAGAATCTAAATTTCCAGTTGGTTCGTCAGCTAAAATTATACTTGGGGCGTTAACTAGTGCTCGACTTATAGCAGCTCTTTGTTGTTGTCCCCCTGATATGTGATAAGGATATTTATCCAAGATGGATTCAATCCCAAACAGACTTGCAAGATATTCGACCCTTGACTCCATTTCAGGTACCGCTTTTCGTTCTAATACCATTGGTAGAATTATATTTTCCTTTACCGTTAAACTATCTAGAAGGTTGAAATCTTGAAACACGAAACCTAGTTGTTTACGCCGAAATAATGCTAATTTATCTCCTGTAATCTTGCTTAATTTTTCGCCCGCAATTGTAACTTCTCCAGAAGTAGGCTTATCAATCCCACTTAATACATTGAGTAATGTAGATTTACCACTTCCCGAAGGACCCATAATCGCAATAAACTCTCCTTTGTTAACGGAAAGGCTCACTCCATTTAGAGCAATTGTTGAGCTTTCACTATCTGGTTCACCGTAAATTTTAACAATATTACATGCATTTAAAATGACCAATGCGATTCCCCTTTCAATCGTGGAGGTATATGTAAAGTAACTTCCATTTTTATAAGACTTAATTTTTTTCATTACACAACACTAAAAAATTCATTAGCACTTTGCGCTTAAAAAATGAGTAGGCTTTTCCATATAATTATTTTAGCAAATTTTTACATAAAAACTAGATAGAGTAAATACAAACCAAGCATTTTTGAACTTGATTTTGTCACGTTCTAGTCAAATTCTTTATCAGCAATATCCTACTCTTTGAGAGGTGTTATAGAAAGGATTTCTACATTTTTTCCTTTGTGTTATTAGGTTCAAACAAAAGTTGCAATAAGTTCCAATATCATAATATCTATTTGAGTGAAGTTTAGATTAATTATTACAACTTTACGAACAGACACAACAGTCTTTCAAAATACTTAATCGATGAAGATCATTGTTGTAGTAATAAAAAAGACGAATTCCTATGCGAATTCGTCTTTCAATTAACTGGCTATCTTTAATTTTCTACTCTAAGCCTAATACTGGTTTTATTTTATTGTTTATTATTTATTATTACGCATTGCTTCGTAACTCTTCTAATCTGTATATTGCTTCATAATCAGGCCATTTGATTACTCGTTTTAAATATTCACGAAACGAGTAAACCTGCTTTGGTTTCTGTTCATGATAAATCGTTAATAAAAATGTTTGTAAACGAATGTTTAACATAGTAAAGTAAGAGCTATCTTCCTCCAATACTGGAATTTCAATAACCTTAACCTTCTGCCCGTTTTTCACTTTAAATTCAAGGCTTTTTAGCAACAAATTATCAATCCTCTTTTTTCCCTTTTCTTATATTATAACCTAATTTCATCATAAAGTTTGTTGAATTTTGTCACTAAATAAGAATATTTTTAAACTGGTTCAATGCATTTTCGGGAATTGTTAAAAGGAGAATTGACAATTGATGAAACTTCATATGCCTTCATATATTTCGCAGGGTACGTTGATAGAATTGGCTTTAAATCATCCCAATTATGAATGTTACGATCTAACCATATAGATTGTTTTTCGTTATCTAAAATAACGGGCATCCTATTATGAATCGGTTCAACCACTTCATTTGGTTTTGTTGTAATGATTGTACATGTCTTTAATTGTTTACCTTCATGTTCCCATCTATCCCATAAACCTGCAAAGGCAAAAGGCTTTTTATTTTTGAGTAAAATTCGAAACGGTTTTTTTGTTTTCCCCTCTTTTTTCCATTCGAAAAAGCTATCTGCTAAAATCAGACACCTTCTTCTACTTAAATGTTTGAAGCTCGGCTTTGTAGAAAGGGTTTCGGCTCGTGCATTAATAAACTGAAAGGATTTAGAATCTTTTGCCCAAAAAGGAATGAGACCCCATCTGAGAAACCCTGCTTTTCTTTTTCCATTATTATTGACGACTGCTACCACATTATGGGTTGGAGCAACGTTATAACTTGGTTCAAATGATAATTCGTCTAAGTTGACTATTTGAAAATATTCTGCTAATTCGATGGGGTCAATCGTTAACGTAAATCTTCCACACAAATGGAAAATCTCCTTTCACAACTAAATTAATAAATGAAACAGATTACTATCTTTATTAACTTCTGTAAATGGGAATCCCTTCTTTTTCATTCGCTCAATTAAACCACTATAATCTTCCTTTTGCTTCAATTCAATTCCGACTAATGCTGGGCCACTATCTTTATTATTTTTTTTCGTATATTCAAAACGGGTAATATCATCAGTAGGTCCTAAAACCTCATCTAAAAATTCACGTAACGCCCCTGCACGCTGTGGGAAATTCACAATGAAATAATGCTGTAAACCTTCATAAATAAGTGAACGCTCTTTTATTTCTTGCATACGACCAATATCATTATTTCCCCCACTTACGATACATACAATATTTTTTCCTTTAATTTGATCTTTATAAAAGTCTAATGCAGCAATTGGTAATGCCCCCGCAGGCTCAACAACGATTGCATTTTCATTATAAAGGTTTAAAATAGTCGTACAAATTTTCCCTTCTGGCACTAATAAAACATCATCTAAAATTTTTTGACAAATGGAAAATGTTAATTCTCCTACTCGTTGAACAGCCGCTCCATCTACAAACTTATCAATTTCTTCTAAAGTCAATACTTTTCCAAGCTTTAAGGATTCGGCCATCGCTGGTGCTCCTTCTGGCTCTACTCCAATAAGCTTTGTATTTGGAGAAACGCTTTTAAAATACGTGCCAACACCAGCAAAAAGCCCTCCTCCACCAATACTTGCAAATACATAATCAATTGGTTCTTCACAATCATTTAAAATTTCAATAGCTGTTGTTCCTTGTCCGCTTATCACCGCTTCGTCATCAAACGGATGTATAAACGTTCGATTTTCCTTTTCAGTACACTCCATCGCCTTTTTATAAGCATCATCAAACGTATCTCCATGAAGAATTACTTCAACATTATCTTTACCATGAAGCTTTACTTGGGATACCTTTTGATTCGGTGTTGTCGTTGGCATAAATACTTTCCCGTGGATGTTTAACATTCTGCAAGAGTAAGCAAAACCTTGTGCATGATTTCCTGCACTTGCACAAACAACACCATTTTTCGTTTCTTCTTCTGTCAGTTGCTTCATTTTGTTATACGCACCGCGAATTTTAAAAGATCTAACAACTTGTAAATCCTCTCTTTTTAAATACACATTACATTCATATTTTTCCGACAACCGTTGATCTTTTTCTAAAGGTGTATGGTTTACAACATCTTTCACTGCTTGATGAGCTTTGAGAATGTCTTCTACTTGAACGTTTGGTTGAAGGTTTGTTACATGACTCATTTTACATCCCTGCCCTTTACATCTTTCTTTAATTCGTACATTATATCACGAATTTTCAAAAAATGAAGAGTAATTGGCGATTTTTTGTGAAAAATTTAAAATTTTACATAATGTTTAGGATTGGATTACAATAATTTGGATAGAAACTAGAAACGACATAATACTTTATATAAATGAAGGTTCAAATTAATTTCAATTATATATCGTGTTTTACACATCTCACGGTTTTGTTCATAAAGAAGGGGCTGTCCAAAAAGTACAGCCCCTTTCATTGTAAACTAAATTCGGTTGATTTTATTTCGGTGGCGGACGCTTTCCGCGGGCACGGCCTGTCTAGCTACGGCTCCTAGCGTCTATCGAACGAGTCTCTCCCTCCCCTACGATAAGTCGATAT
>Ga0180433_10002334_pt1 | contig 29460 bp, 37 predicted proteins | sample SS_ome_8_FD_132980 | JGI IMG/M metagenome (GOLD analysis project Ga0180433, IMG submission 132980) | Hypersaline lake sediment archaeal communities from the Salton Sea, California, USA - SS_1_D_1 metaG | ecosystem: Environmental > Aquatic > Non-marine Saline and Alkaline > Hypersaline >... | reverse complement strand
TTACCGTTCGTGTGGTCAAGGGAGTGGATGTATTTGAATTTGTGAAATACAGAAAGAAATCACAGGTATCTTTATCAAGTCCGTTAGGCCCGAATGTGCTGGTTACATAATCCTCCTTTAACCTGTTTTGTATGTTTATCCTGTCCGTTCTGGTAAATGTCAGATGATCGTTTATCTCTATATAAGAATCTGTCATCTGTTTTGCCCATCCCTGTGCTGACTCGCTGGGCGTAACTGTCAGATTACTGCTAGAGGGAACGGTCACAGTTACATTAGAGTTGGTAATAACAGTTACATCCAGGGATGTGTCTGCCGATATGGTTACAGTAAGTTGCCCATAAACGACACTGGTAAATAATAATATGGTAATGAAAATTAACCTCATGCCTTTTTTAGATAAAATAAATCACCGCGCTGCTCACGTGTTCTGGTGTTATCTTCATAGTCCGTGTCAGTTTCGGTGGTTACGGTCAGATATTCGTAAACTCCGGTCGGTTTGCCAGTTGTCTCAGAATCCTCACAGATAAACGTTATATCAGCCTCGTTACCTGCATCTGTCACGGTTCCTGCTGCTAGAGAGTAGCTGCCTAACTGCGTCCCGGAATGTTTATGTTTCACCGTAACAACTATCGTGTCCAATCCAGCCGGATCAACCGAGAGCGTTAATGTTTGGGGTATGCTCTCACCCCGGACATATGTATTCATAGCTAAAAATTTAAAAAACCAAACCAACCGCGTTCCATAGCGAATACCACACCAAAAAGCACAAGAAGGATTATAATAAAACTGCGCCCCGGATTGCGATACACAAGCCGCCAGAAAGATGTCTCCTTTTCTATGCTCGTAATACGCCCGTTCTGTTTTTCTATTTGCTTATACATCATATCCGTAATATCGCAATTAGCTTGTATCTTGGCCCGCACCCCCTCAAAGTGGGCATCTAAATATTCCCTTACATCTTTTTCCATATCATACCCACAATAGTCACCAGGGCCATCAGTTTAGTTATAAAAGAGAAATGTCTACTATTGGCACCGAATATGGACATGATTAGTTTATCTGTCCACTTGGTTTTACCCACATAGAAAATAGGCAGTTTCCTTATTATGTTATAAATAACATCAAAGAGAACCCACCAGCACAGGAGAAAGTAAACAATATGCCACGTTTCCCCCTTTAAGTAGATAGCCAGTGCTATGCCCCCAATGAACAGGCTTTTGAAAATGCCGGAAAGAAATTTCTTACCCTCATCGTAAAACCCATCCATCAGGGCATTGCATAACACCAATATGGGAATGAGATAAATCACCCGTCATCGTTAGTTTTGAATATAGCCCAAATACCAGATATTGCACCAACAGCAGCAAATATGGCCTCAATCAAAACATTGACATTCTCTCCTAATGGTCCAGACTGTTCTGCACTTATCCATCCAATACCTACAAGTACTGGAATAACAAGAGCTACGAGACCTATAAGAGTCGTTTTCCATTGACTTACATTTTTCATAATAAAATATTTAGTTATTACTAAGGGTCGTAAAATTTACCGTCCCCACTGTTATATAATTCTGAAATTTCATTCGCTGTTTTCACAACGTCCCAAATTCCAACCTCATCAATCTCTCCATCGAAATATTCATTCGACTCCCCGGCAGCTTGCGCCCCTATCGTCATAGATGAGAAAACCAGCGTCTTATCGTTTGTGCCAGATGCCTCTAAATCACCATTGACATAGAAAGCATAGTTGCCAGCAGTGTTATAGGTCACCGCCACATGAAGCCATACGCCCTCGGTTACCGGATCCGTAGATCCTATTATTGATGTATTTTGTTCTAAGAGTTGCAGGTAGTCATCATCCGAAATCCTGAACTGCGGTCCCCCGTTGTCTGTCCATCCTATGATAGTGCGCTGTGCATTATCTGCTGTGATATTTACCCATGCAGCAAATGTTATATCTTGAGAATTAACTACCGCCTGCCCAAACCCAATAGAATCGTTCCCATTAAATGTATAGCAGTTATTTTCAAACCCGACAACGTTTGTTGCACCATAAACCGTCCCGTCAGCACTGCCCACGGCATCCGTGGCATCACTATCAAAATCATAGTAAGCCACCAGATCGTCCCATACAGTCGAGCTTGCTGCGCCTCCCGAAGGAACATAAATGCTTACATGATTAGGCAGATCGTAGCCTCTTAGCTTGTATTGCACCTCGCGCCCCCATTGTCTTTTTTCACTGTCACTCCAGAAACCATTTGCAGATACCTGACTTGGGATTAATTCAGGTGCCAAGAGCATGTGATTATGAAAGGAGTTTTTATCTGTCAGTGTCCACGCGTTAGAGGATATTTTCATAGTATCCATCCAGTCGTACCAGTCATCCCATTCATCTAAGTCAAAAGGTGCATCACCATCATAGTTCATGCCCCCTCCCTCGGTCATCCATACAGGAAGGTCATTATCTACAATGTAATTGGTGTGTTCTCCTCTCTCCGCAGCATCATCAGCGTAAGCATAAAAGTGCAGTGTATACATAATATTACTTTCTCCCGCAATGGGAGATGCAGCCACGCCTGAAAAGTCAGCACAGTAATCATCTACGCCAACCAGAATAAGAATCGAATTATCCGTGTCAATAGCCCTTATGGAATCTATCAAAACCTCAGCGTATGGCTTTATGTCGGAACTCCATGAATAATCGTAGGGTGAGAAATTCCTTGGTTCGTTATAAATTTCAAAAATCACATTATCTATACCATCAAATTCGGTGGCCATCTGCTGCCAGTAATAAATTGCTGAACCAAGATGGCTGCCTCCCGGTGAACTGCCCGTCACAAATTCATGCCAGTTGATAATAACATATACCCCGGCAGATATGCAGTGATGGGCAAAGGTTTGCATGTCTGCTATCCTGTTTAGGGAGTCATTGAAATAAAAATCATCATAGGGAGATGTTTTATCCACCTCAACGGGTAGTGTGACCCTGTAACACTGTATGCCCATTGCATCTCGACCATAGGTGACATAGCTCAGATTGGCAAATCTTGTGTATCCCCAGACATCACTCTGCCTTTCAACACCTACTCCACGCAAAATAATAGTGTCATTATCTTCATTTCTTAGATACCTACCTGATACATTAAGCTGTCCATGAACGTCAACGGGACGAATCGTATCCCCGGCAAGCGGAGTTATCACCGCTCCCGTGGTATCTATCCAGTCGTAATTGACATACAGAGTACCATCATCCCAGAAGTAATCATAAATATCACCATTGATTACAGCGTTGGCACTGGCCACCTCATTACCGTAGGTGATAGCCCCGTCCTCGTCAAAATAAATATCCGTCTGGAATGCCGGAACACCGGTCGTATAGAATCTGTTCAGGGTATCATTTGTCCATTCAGAGAAAGTAGTATAAGCACTTACGGGTGTTTCGTATGCACCTATATTTGGCGGATCACTAACCGTATCACCTAAATAATCGGTAGTGTACCCTGTTATAGCTACTCCTGAATCTATGGCATGGGAGCCGGTATAAACCCTTAAATCGTCAGGTGGATCAACAAAGAGGGGATCAGAGGGGATGGGGGAGTTTGATTCAAATCCCGAAACCGACTTGTAGTCATTCAATTCGTCTTGCTCATATCCGGTGCCATCATACCTGAACATATTACCACTAACAGTCTTGTAGTTCAGGTTGTAATCCATGAAAACGCCCGTCAATGGTTCGCACCGTACATTGTACTCATCAACCGTGGAGTATGTAATATTATTTCTTACATAGGTATCCGTATAGGTTCCGCTGGCACTATCTATTCTAATTAACCCACTGCCAACATTTAGGTCGGGATGAAAATCGTAGAAAACATTGTTATGTATGTATAGGTCATCAATAATATTAGAAGCGTTGTCGCGAGTGTTTACCTGCAACCCATCCCCACGGACATTTTTAAATAGGTTATTATATATCCATACATTCTGAACCTTACCGATATTGTTAGCATCATTCTGAATGAACATGGCAATACTTTCCTCTCCTGAAACTATACTCAACGCAGTATCTTCATAAATGACATTGTTCCTGATAACAATGCTGTCCATAATAACACTCACCCCACCGTCTAGCTGAATGTCAGGTCCGGTAGTATGGTAGCCGTTATAAAATGTATTGTTCTGAACAAGAACATTATAAATGGAGTCAGATGGATAACTTCCGTCAGGGGCAATAGATAGCCCCCGCCGACCACACTCATAAATCTCGCAGCCATCAACTGTTATATTTGACCTCCCCCAAAAATGTATAGCGTAATCATTGTCACCGTCTTTTACTCCGAAATGGTGAATCTTACAATCATAAATTTTAATATCCCTTAGGCTCCGAGTCTGTCCGGTTATGCCTCCTGGGTATTCATCATTAATACCGTCATTTTCCCCGTAAGCAATTTCAAGTTTCTCGATAGTTAAATATTCAGATGAATCACCGCCTGTCTGTAATTCAATAATGTGTGATCTAGTCGGTATCTCCACACTTACGAAAACAGAGGCCGGGTTGCCAGACGGTGAACAGACGTAAATAGTATCATTGGATTCATAGTATTCATGTAAGGTGTCGAGGTCAGATAAGCCGTCCGATTCCCAAATACCCCAAGCAATAGAATCGGCATAAACAAAAAATATTCTTGACGTGGATTCTGTATGCCCGGAAACTTCCGTATCACCCCCCCACCTATTTGATCCATGATCTGTCCATGAGGTTATTGTGTCCGATCCCAAGATGCGCGGTCTGTCTCCTGATCCATAAGAAGTAATGACAATATGATTACCACTGCCCCCCCTCCATGATATATCCCAATCAGAGGTTAACCGCCACGTATCTCCACATTTAAAGAATATACTATCCCCGGGCTGAATGTTTTTCGTTTCCAGTTCGGCAATAGTAGTAATTGCCGAATCAGGCGTATGACCGTGTTTGGTATCATCGCCATCATTCTTGATATACCAATTTGTTGCATCATACGTCTGCTCACCCGAAGGCGCACCGCCACCCTGCCAAAAGAGCTGACAGCTACCTATCAAAGGAAGAAAAAGCAATATGTATGTTAGTCTCATTCTCATTAATCCGCACCTCCATCTACCCAGGTTCCGCTCTGTCCAACAGTTACCCACCGCGTATTGTCAATAGCCATCAAACAAATGAAGTTTCCAACTGCCCCCGGAGAGTCAATAGCATCCCCGGCACCCACCGAAGTACCATTCAAATAAATAGTGTCCACTCCGTCATATGGGTCTACTGTTATCACCCCGCCGGCTATATCGTAGAACATCACCACCAGACCAGCCTCAGCAGCGGGGAGGGTGTAATCAATAGGATTTGCATCGTTATTGAACCTTGCAGTGTTTCGACATTCGGCAGCAGTCAGGGCAACAGTAGCGTCTGTATCTAGGGTGACAGATGTTTCGCCTGTTATTGTCCCGGTGGCAGCGAGGGTGACCGTGGTTATATCTTCGGTGACGTTCAGGTCTCCGTTGATCTCTAATGAATCAGCGTCAAAATCACCCCATATCAGGGGGTCTGGTGTTCCGTTGACATCAATAAACAGAGTGCTGTCAGTATTATCGTACCTGCCTGCTCCGTAGCCAATTTTTACCACCCCATCAGCTGTTGTCTGCCCATTACCTGCAAGGCTTCCTATGATAGTGTTTCTATCCCCACTCCCGGCAGTAAATGCTAGATACCCCATTATTGTATTATGTGAACTTGTACCGCCCAACCCGACTTGATAACCCATACCAGTATTGCCTGTTCCTGTGTTATTTGATCCAAATGCCTGATAGCCAACTAACGTATTGACCCCGGAGGTGTTAAATGCGCCTGCCTGCAAGCCGATAAAGACTGATCCACTTGAGGTATTATCTTCACCGGCAGAATGCCCAACTGCCACCGAATTGGAGGGCGTACCATCTTTCATAGCTTCTTGCCCGATCGCTACGTTGCCGCTCTGTGTTGTTATAGTCATGAGGGATTCCGCTCCGATGGCTGTATTCTCGCTTCCAGTGGTTACATTAGCAAGTGCTGATGCCCCGAAAGCCGAGTTAAGTGTCCCAGTCGTTATACCCATCATAGTCCCAGATCCGAAGGTGCTATTATACGTACCCGTACTGACACCGGCAGAACCTTGTAAGGAGAGATAGCCAACAGCAGTATTACCTATCCCGTTGACATATCTCCCGGCACCGCCTCCGATATAAGTAACTCCTGTTGTAGTTTTGTGTGACTGGCCAGCAAATGAACCGAGAAAAGTTGTATATAATGCACTTGTGATAGAATCCCCGGCTCGTGAGCCAATAGCTGTATTGTAATTCCCGCTGGTTAGCGCGAATAGAGTGCTATCTCCAAGCCCGATATTGTAATCACCCCCCACGGCAGTATAACCAGCTTTCCACCCCGCGAAAATGTTATAGGAACCATCTAGGTTATACCCGCTCTGATACCCCAGGGAAATGTTTCTCCACCCTTTGGCATCGTACATATTTTGATACCCAAGAGAGATATTATATCCGGCGGTATCGGCAGCATGCAGGCTCTGAAACCCCGCGCTTAAATTGCCTACCCCCGTTGTCAGGGAGTAAGAACTGGCATATCCAAAGGCATTATTAGCACTCCCCGAAGTCAAGGCCCTGTGCGATTCTGCCCCGAATCCATATGATAAGAGTGCGGATGAGTTATTCAACCCTGCATTCTCGCCTATCCAGAAACTCTCGTAGATATTGTTCCCGGCCCCGAAAGTGCGTACATCAACGGGAAAGGATAACTGTGAAATCTGGTAAAAAGTGGTTTTTTTAGTAACTCCGCTCTGTACGGTCACAAAATAGTTCGCGGAGTCTAGTGGCGTACTCGCATCATCCAACTCTGAAATTTTCTTATCCTGCGCCCATATACTGAATGGTAAAATACCAAACAGTAAAATTATTACCTTTGTTTTCATCTCTCAGTTTTATATCTCTAGCTCCGTGGGGTGCGTCACCACCCCGCGGGGCTTTAACTACTCTTGCGATACATCACAACCGTACCGCTTGTCAGGTCTATCGAAGTAAAAACGCCTGCTGCCGGTACGTATGTTCCTGCGGCTATGGTCGTGGCCGTAGGAACAGTACTGGCTGTCCCGCCCGTAGGAACAGTGTCTGTAATGGCATTTATCACTATGTCCGATGCGACATAAAAACCGAACCAGTTTCCAGTGTGGGTATCGGTATCGGCATAAATATCACATCCGAAAGCCCCAAGCGAGTGCGATGTGTTGCCCTCTAAATTTAAATCTGCTGTATTCATAATTAATTACATTGTGTTCCCTCCACAGAGAACATTATCTTAAACGCTGAAAAGTTTTTCATGAAATGTTGGTATGTCTGTTCCTCCAGTTCGGAGAACTTTTCAAATATTTCACCCGGATTAGTTGTGTATGTGATATCAAAACAGTCGTTACTATCCAAAATATTAATCACTGCTACGATCAATTCAGATGTGTAATCGTAGGGTTTGGTGTTATCCGTTTGGTCCAGTTGTAACCAAAAGGTAACACTCAGGGGATAGGTGTACCTCCCGACACTATCAGCAAACCTGGATACATCACCTTCTAATTCGAAAAAACAAAAGCTGTTTACAGATGTATCTGGGGTGATCTTTACGCTTACATCACTCCCGTCATTGGTATAAACTAGCGGAAAAGTGTTTCCGTTCTCATCCTTACCTACCCTTACAAGCGGGTACGCCACCTGTACCCACGACAGAGCCGCAAACAAGTTTTGCAGTGTCTGCACCGCTGCATCGTGTAGCTTAGGTGAGTCAAAAGTGTATCTAGCTCCAACTGTCATTGTTGATCCTATATGTCATTATCTCATTTACATCTGTAAACGTTATATCTATCCGTCCGATCTTGGGGGTCCATACTGGCTGACCCACCTCGACATTAACCGCAGTATATGTTTTGTTATATGTGTCCAGGATAGTTACCGTAGTATGAGCCGGAAGGGTCGTTAATGCCCTGTGCATGGCTTCGGTGCAATACATCCGCAAAACAAGCCTTTGTTTAGTGATAGCCTCCTCAATAACATCCTCTCCATTAAACCCAGTAACCTGCAATTCATTCTCATGCGATCCGTGGCGTATCCATCCCCTGAAATATGCGTACTGTGAAAAACCCTGCCCATAATAGGGCGCATATCCTACGGTTCCGACCTCTACACTGGAGGTATATGTCAGCTTAATAAAATTCCCTGCCAGGTCAGTAGTGCTGTGTGTTTCGAACCATTCCGAATACCATGTATTAGGCCCATCTGTTATTTTTAGGTGATACGCTCCGGCGGGTATCGGTGTCCCGAGCGTATATCCGGTATATTGAATATAATCATAGCTTGTGAGTTCATAAACCGTAGGCAATGGAGAGAAATAGCTTGTGATATTCGTTTCATTACCATCAAAATCCACAAGTGTGATCGTAGTTATCGGAGTACTGGCCAAATGCGACCTGACAAGTTGAAAGGGGGGTAGGTTATTACGGGGCGTGTAGATGGGATCAGTCATGTTCCTGTCACGCTCATCTGTGCGCGTATAAAATGGAAATATTGTAGGTAAACTACTCATAACAGTATTTTATAGCCATCCTCGGTTAATATATAATCTCCCGTTTCCTGTAGGAGTGCTGAACCGACTACAGGTGCATAGGCATCGTGCAGAAGTTCCACCTCCACCAAATCGGTCACTAGATGCCGCGTTATCTTGTCTGGCCACCCCGTACCCTCATCAGTTTCTATGTCATCGTTAAAATTCACATCACTTGTGTACAAGAACCGTATCGTTTTTTGTTTCTTGAATCGCTGCCATGACTCAAAGGTCACATCTGAGCCATTCAGGTTCCCCGACTGTGCCATCCTGCCATATCTGTGATATACATTATGGAGGTTGGCCAGTGAGAAATATCCGTTGGCTACGGATGTTCCCGAAAGTACACCCGTAGTATTTTGAATGACATAATACCCGGAATCAAGTTCACAATGCAGCATCATAAATTCCGAGACAGACGCAGAATCTATATTCTCATAGAAATACGGCCAATCTATTGAGATGGTGTATCTATGTTCCTTGGTTTGTGGGTATGTTTCGGAAGTGCTATACGTGATGTCCCGCCCTAAAAAATCTTCGTTTTCGCTTTCCACCAACTCCCATGTCTCGCGGTGATATGACTTATCTTTTTCCCATGTAAACGTATTGGATCCCCTTAGATATATGCCGTTGTCGTAAGTCTTGAGGTTAATGGTATTTTCACGCATAAGGTCGAACCATTTCCTATGCTCGATACGAACATCACCGTCGGCATCCACATACCAGAAGGCATTAAGCAGTCGCAGAAAACCCATGAGTGTGCTAAGTGAAAATTCTTCCTCCGCGCCACTTTCGGTGTCTAACCTCCATTTGGCAGCAAAGAAAATGTCCCCGAGGGTATTTACGGCCTCAGTTACATAGTTATGTGTGGGGTTGGCATTTACATAGGTATCTATCGCACTGGGACAGTCAGAAGAAACGGCATCATTAAAAAGAAACGTGCTTTTAATGTCCGAACTGGTATATCCAGAATCTATATTTGTGTCCAACCACGCAGCCAGGAGGGACTTAAGGTCATACCCGCAATTAGTCCACCGTCTGCGTATTGCAATCTCGTTTATGGTTATCGTGGCATTGCTGGTATCTCCACTGTTGGCATAAAAGCAGACATAAAAGATACCGGCTTCCGTAGGGCTTAATACAACAGCACCCGTAGAAATACTTACCTGGTTGCTTTTGAGGTTACCTGCTGCATCCCTGAGTTCGCAATACACTGGGCCTAAATCATTCTCATCATATTCGAGGTCTAGTCTTACAGCCCTCCCTGCCGTGGCAAGCGTCAAGGTGTCTGTACTCTGACATCCTTTTTCCGCCCCAGTGGATGATTTCACAAATGTGATGTCAGGATCAGACCAGCCGAAAGTATCCAGTTGACTCCCGGCCCCGCCATTGGGCAACCCGTCCTGAAAATCTACGTCCTGAACATCCCGGTATTCAAGATCACCTGCCATACTGGCCGTGTGATATTCAGTCTCATAGTTGTCAAGGATGGTTCTGTAATTGTCATTTGTCCGGGGCTTGAACTCATATACCCCCCGGTCTTTGTCCATCATTCCCTCAGCTACTCCCAAGATACCTTTATAGTACGCTGTCCCCGTCCGTGGCCCCCTGTATACCTCAAAGAACATATCAGATCCATGATAAGTAGAATCACCCCACCATGTCTCAATGGTGGGAAAGATGCCGGAATTTTCGGATTTGTTTAGCCTGAACATATCCAGTTCCTCGCGTGAAAACACCTCCGTGCCGTATTTGGCCATAGATGTTTTAGGTCTGTTTGTCGGAAATACTTCTGTGTAATCCGAACCCCCCATCGCTATGTGATAAGTGTATTTCACGTTTTAGCTACTTTCCTGATCGTATTGCCTTTTTTGATGTAGTAATACTCATTATCCTCATATCCCGAAATCTGATTCTGGCTGACATGCTCGTACAGTTTTCTGGTGTAATCTATTCCCGTATGTGATTTGTTCAGGTCGATGTTCAGCGCGTTCCATACGGCATGATCACGTCCGGCGTTAATATCTTCCAGTAGGGGTTTATATTTAGCTGTCTGCCGTCTGTTTATCACAAATTCCCTTTCATGAACCACTCCGGCTACGCGTTCGCCCGTCTCATCACGGAAATCACCCTCGCCCGTGTAACCCCCTTCGGCAAATTTCCCGCTAATAGCCGCTTTTGCTGCCCCGAATGCCGCCGTTATTAGTCCGTTTATTATGGCTGCCTTAGCTAGCCCTGCCGCTCCAAATGTTGCTATGCTATCAGGTGTCGTCATGGCAGCAGCTAACACTTTGGCCTGTTGCATAAGAATAAACTTACGCAACATATCAAGCATCCCTATAATAACGATCTCTCCGAATTTTGCTAATGTCAATTCCCCTTGTGCGATGGATTGGTTTGTTATTTGCAATACAGCATCCGAGAAAGTGTTATATATCTCCTGCTTTCTTAATAGCTCGGTTTGTTCTTTCTTAAATGCTGCATTTCGTGCCGCCGTTGCCCGTTCATATTCGGCAATCTCGTGATTCGTCTTATCAGTCATGGCCTGTTTTAGGCTTTCCTGATAGGCTCTATCTTCTTCCTGGACATCTGGCGGGGGCATTAGGGTGAGTGCATATTCCCACGCTTCATCTGCTGCCTCATCCTCCAGTGCCTGTGTTGCCTTGGTCTCTGCAACAAACTGTTTGATAAGTTTTAGATATTCGTCGAATGACTGTTTGGCACCGTCAGTTTTAGTTTCCACCTCTTCCATCGCCTCGGCATGTGCCTTGGCACGTTCCAGAAATGCCCCGGTAACCTCATTTGATGCGTATTTGACAGTTGCATCATTAACTGCATTCAGTTCATCCGCCAGGTTCTTACCTCCTTTGGCTAATCCAATCCAGTTCAATGTGGCCAGATTGGTATAAAGAGATATATATTTCATGGCTTCTGTATGAAGCTGAATCGCAGATGTCAATCCCCTTACAGATTCTTTGGCAACATCACTGGCTCCCGAAGATTCATTTAGCTCCAGGACATACTCGCTGAGTGCGCTTTTCAGTATTGTTAGCTGTCCCTTCAGGGTATCAATCTGAACGTCTGCCATTTCTTTTGCGGCCCCGGCAGATTCATGATAAGCGTCCGTAAGTTCTCTTATCAACGTCTCCTGTTCCGATAATACCAACATGGCCGTTGCTGCCCTCTGTCCAACTTCGTCCTGGGCATCTGCAACGCTTATGCCGTTCTGTGCCAGTTCGCCCATGCGTTCAGCAACAGGCCGCCCATCTTTGGCTAGTTGCAAAAAAATCCGTCTTAACGCCGTCCCTGCCTGTGATCCGTGTATCCCGGCATTAGCAAGGGCAGAAAGCATGGCAGTGGTTTCCTCAACCGATACCCCCATAGCCTTAGAAACCGGAGCAACATATTTCATGGACTCCGCGAACCTTTCCATGTCCAGAGCCGAGGATGTGAAGGAATCTGCCATCACGTCAACGATGCGCTGTGTTTCTGTGGTATCTAATCCAAACGCCCTGATTGTTGCACCCGCCACCTCTGCCGAACGTGGGAGGTCTGTTCCTGTAGCTGCCGCAAGGGATAGGGTAGCTTCTGAAGCGTCAAGGATCTCCTGTGTGGAAAATCCCAGTTTGGAATATTCCTTTTGTAGTTGCGCAACCTGTGTGGCGGTGAATTTCGTTGACCCCCCCAATTCACGAGCCGAACGTTCGAGTCTCTTAAATTCGGCATCCGTAGCCCCGGTGATAGCCCTAACATCAGCCATCGCCTGTTCAAAATCCATAATGATTTTCAGTGCTTCACGAGCTGCCTGTTTTGCCAATTGCGTCACTCTGGATAAAACGTTAGCCGCAATATTCCCCAGTGCATTGAATTTAAATGCAAAAGATCCCAGGGCCTTTGTCCACTCACTTGTACTACTCTTTGCTGCCTTTAGCTGTCTCTGCACCCTGTCCAGTTTGGCCTTTTTTTCCAGCTTTTCAGCCTCAGTTGCTGCTGCCTTCCATTCGTGCCGCAACTTTCTAACTTCAGCCTCCTGTTTGCCTATAATGCCCCCTGCAAGTTCCTGTTGCTTGGTGTACCTCTCTGCGTTTGTTGCCAACTTTTGGACCTGGTTGACAGATTTGGCCAGGTTGCCGATGTCTTTATCAGATACAATTTTGGCGGACGCAATGGTTGACTTGAGTTTCTCCCAATCATCAACCATCTGCCTGATATAAGCTGAAGCCTGCTCAAACGTTACATCTGTGCCTAATGTGAATCTAATGTCTGACATTCAGTCGCTGCTTAAAACTTAGAACCTCGCCTAGCGTTTTTGTCTTTAGTGAACCAATCGTTTCACCCTTATTTCCCGCAAGGGAAAAAATCAAATCCTCGGCCTGATCGTATATATCCCTGACCATCTCAGGAAAACTAACTACTCTGTCATGTTTTTGTGAAAAAAGAACATCATCCTCTTCGCTGTAAAGTTTTCCGGCCCTTCTTTCGGCTTTGGCTTTTAGTTCAATTCCATCACCCCCCCGGAGTAGTTCACCCACATAATCACAGAGGGCTAGTCCGTAGCTTTGGAGTCTGGAAAAATGCTCCCCTCGCCTACCAGTGCCAGCATCGTCAGATGAGCCGAGAATACTTCTGGCGATGCTTTCAGAAAATCCACCACGACTTCATGAACCTGCCCGGCAGTTAAACCATCAGCGATCCACTTTTTCAACTTTTCGGTTAAAAAGTTTTCGTCTAGCCTGGTCTGGTCTTCGTCTTTCTCTAGACAGATAAGAGCAAAGCATATCCCCCAAGCATCGTGACCGTGTTTCAGGTTGTCAATAGCCGACTTGTAGTTGATCAGCTCAATGATGCCCTGGGTGTGTTCGCCCTTGTCATAGTGTGTTTTTACCCTGTCAAAATACGCCTCAAACAGTGGAGAATCCATTTTCTCCCATATCATCGGCACATACTGTTTAAACATCACAAACCTCTGAAAATTGATGTCATCCTTATGAACACACACCTCGTACTGTTTTTCACCTATTGTAATGGTTTTCATCCTACGAGATACCTTTTTATTGAATTGTTTAATTCTATGAGCATCAGCCCCTTTAGTTTCTTGCTATCTTCTTTATCTAACCCCAGGACTCCGATATACTTGTCAAGTATATATTTGGCATGTTCAGCATAACTTATCGTAGTATATTCACCTGGATTTGTTTCAGTTAGTTCTAGGGATTCATAAAACTCGCCCGTGAAATTCAGGTCTACATAATTTGTCTGGAGTCCCTTCTTTTTTCTTCGCTTGGCATATCCCGGAGAATATCCCCTTTGTATTGTTTTCCCCTCAATGTTTTTCCCTTTGGATAGCCGTTTGCGCTGCATTTCTTCAATCAGCGCGGAATTGTCATCTGCTATGCGGTCAATGTCAGATACAACAAAACTCTTGAGGTTGTTCCATCGCCTTGCAAACTCATTAATACTTACAGCCATCCCTCTTTAATAAGGTGTTTCTTTTTCAGGCACACGGCATCCATCCTTGAAAAGTCAACAGTCAGCTCCTCCATCATGCCTTTCTTCCTTACCAGCGATCCGGCAACGGCGGCATGACCCCCGTGCAGCTCGGCCTTATACTGGTTCAGGAGATTCTGCCACTGCTCCCTGTTCTGTCCAGACATCGTGACAGGATTCAACCCAGTGTTGGCAAGGGCATCGCTCAGCAACCGGATAGCAATGGCATGCTGGAGCGGTCGGGCGAACATCTGTATGTTATCAACGATAATATCCGTGATGTCACACTTGACATTAAATTTCAAATTGAACCCCGGATGTCGGCAACCGATAGATCCGGTCAGGGAATCCCTGTTTGGTATATTTGTGCCGTCCAACTTGGAAGATGCCAAGTACAACGGGGAAACGCCCATATAAGAGCCAAATATCTGTTTTGCCACGATAGCCGCCTCACCTGAGTAGTCGATAGCATATACCTGTCCGGTAAGATCATCCTCAAAGTATCCTATCAGGTAGGAACATCCCGTACCCTTGTCATCCGTTTCGTATTCGACAGTCAGTCCTTCAGATGAAACGTCCTGCCATTGTAGTGTATCAGCTGTAGAGCAGGTATAGGTAAAAGAGGTAACGGCAGATTTCTGTGAGCTTTCAAAGAAGTATACCGTCAAATCCTGTGTTGTGTCCATCTCGAAGCCAATATCTGTGATGGTCGCTTTGATGTTCTTGCTCTGCTTCGGGGTGATCAGGTAACCCACAAAGCGAGAGTCCTTGGTTATCTTTGAGTCAAAAAGGTTGGGGCGGTGGATCAGGGTAACGTTAGAAAGCAGCTCTTTGCTGTTGAGTTCGCTTTTTACTGAATTGACGAACTTATTTACCAGTAGCCTTAATTCTTCATTGTGTACGTTATCCAGATAGTCGGCAAGGCTTTCCTCCGGTGCAGCTTTCTCTGCCAGTTCCACGGTAACTCCCGGCAGGGAGTTGACATATATACCCGAAGTCGGGGATTTCAGCAGTGAAGAAATGGTAACATAATTCTCATGAGTAGATGATTTCCACCCTACTAAACCGCTACCCGCCGTGAGGATCGTTCCTGAATCAAACATTTGTATAGATCATATCTGGTTTTGCTGACTGTGTTCTGGTTGAACTTGTCCTTGACTGTCTCATGAAGGTTCTCGCCTAGCTCCTGTGCTTTGCCCGGATTGTTAATGAGGTATTTAATATGCTTAAACCAATCCTGCCGCTTGCGTACCCGCAAACAATTTTTATCTGTAAGAATGGGCGAGTACGGAAGGACATCGGAAACAATAGTCGCTTTTTTAAAGAACCCGGCCTCAATCAGCTTTAACTCTGATTTGAGGTTATTGAACTTGTTATCTACTAGCGGGACCAGGGCAACATCCAGGAAATTATAATACTGCGTATAGGTCTCTGCCGTCTGGTTGGGGTATGCCTGAAAACCGCCCAGGTATTTACCGTTGTCGGTAAGAACATCACAGTAATTATCAAAGATCGAATCTTTCTGATACCCGAAAATGTTCAGCGTGTACCTATCTTTCAGTTCTGAATTGTTCAGCCGGTTATTCAACCCCCGCATCAATTCGATGTCCGGCAGGTGGCATACGCCCCCTATCCACCCGAACCTGATCCTTTCGCTTCGCACTTCGCGAATCGCAAACTGCTGTTCTCCCGGATCAATAGCGTTAGGTAAAACATACACGTTCTTATTAAACGGCCTTACTGCATCTGCCAGCCAGGGAGTCGTTACGGTTACCGCATCAAAAAGTGATAATTGCCCTTCAAAGAACTTGGGCGTATTGCTGCGCCGGTATTTGTCATAAAGTAGATGTCCGTAGGGAACGTCCCAGTAATCATCAAAATCAACCACGGTGTATAGTCCGTTCCTTTTAGATGTCTCTACGGCCCCTTGATTGAAATATCCTTTGTGGAACTGGATAATATCGTAATCGGAAATCTCGTCATCGGAAAACAGGTTCCAGTGTTCTAGTCCACTGGTGAACTTAATGAACACATCTTTGTAATTCTTTGCGAGATTCATGTGAGGGGCGTGTTGACGATACAACACGCACCCCCCCATGTTTCTATCACGATAAACCAGAATTTTCACTAAGAGCTGTTCAGGCCGTATTTGTAGACCACCTTACCGGTTGACAGTGGAGTACATACGAACGCCACATCTACGGAAATCTCGTAGATGCTCACGGCATCCTGTACGGTCCCTCCTGAACCGGATGTGTCAGCGGCTGTCCTTTTAACGAACACAGCCAGAGTGCCTAGTTTACCAAAGGGGTCAGGAATACTGAACCATTCATATTCACCGTGTCCGGTTACTGTCCGGCGGTTTTTCAGCGGGATCCACGGAATAGCTGCGATGCCACCCTGCTCGACAACATAAGAAGTCCCGAAGAAATCAGAGCCGTTAGTTATTGAGTTCGATGTATGGAACTCAAACCCCGGAAACTGGAATGCCGTGTTGGTATCGTTTCCTGCACCCTGACTAATATATTCGGCAATGAAAGCGTTCATGTTCCCGGTGTGAATCTCCTGGAGCGTGCCATTATACTTATCATTCCGTAGGTCGGTCATGATATAGTTATAATAGTTTGCCTTGTTGCCGTTGGTGATGTGTGCCGTGTAAGACGGTACACCGTGCCACGTACTCAGGCCGGAGCGGTTACCCGCAACAGTGTTTCTATTGGTGTCCAGATTGGAAACAGCGTCATCCTCAATAGCCTCATAGAGATCAATCAAGGTGTTCTTGAGCTGCTTGGCATATATCTGTGCATCCCGGTAACGGTTCAGGTCACCCTGCTCAACCGAAATCGTGAACTCCCTGGTATAGGTTGTCCATGACAGGGCCAGCGAACCAGTATCTCCATATTTCCCGGTCAGGGAATGCGTCCTTGCACTACCCACCGTTCCGCTGGAGCGTTTGAAATAGTCCATGTAACTGGACTGTGCAGCTGATTGCTTAATGCTTGCGATGTCGGGACTCATCATCTCGGCATGTGCCAGGTGTGCATTCAATGCCCCGTATTCTTCCTGGCGAAATTCTTTTTCATTCGCCGGGTCGGTCATCACCGCAATGGCATTCTGCAATACAGTATCAGCGTAATTTGACATTTTGTGTTAATATTATCCCTTGCTGGCATAAATAAATTTACGCCTGGCTTCCAATGCTTCCTTGCTGTAAGGGTCGATTTTCCCAGCGGCAATAGCATCATTCAGATCGGCCTCAGAGGCAAAGGATGTACTTGTTGAACTTTGGGAGGATGAACCACCCTGACCCCCCTTTTCAGGACTTTTTAACTTCATGTTTAACTCCTTGGCGAGTTTAACTAAAACATCCGTAACCGGGACGGGTTCGCGTGTAGCCTCGGACTTCACAACATCACCGTTCTTGTCGGATACCGTGACAGCCGAATAATCATCATCCGTGCCTAGCTTATAGCGTGTGGCAAAAACAGAGGAAATTATTTCTTTTGTCGTATTCTGCGCGGCTTGTTTTTCTTCGGCTCCCAGGCCATCGAAATCAAAGGGTAAAGTCCCCACCGCTTGCGATAGTTCGGTTTCTAAAAACCGCGTTTTGTACTTCCGCTTTTCTTCGGAAACAGCATCTTCAGCCTTTTTCTCTAGTTTGAGGTTGGCCTCCTTCAGTTCGTTTATCTTATCGGTTAGGTCTTTGACCTTTTCGTCATCTGTTCCCCCTGATGATTGTTTTACCTGGTCGATAACGTCCTGGAGGTTTTTGTAGTTTTCAACACCGTATCTTTTGGCAAGATCCTTTTCGGTCATTTGCAGGGCCATACCCTTGATCGTCTTGTACAGATCCCCGTTCAGGTCTCCGCTTTTGGCATCGTTTATCAGCTTCTGATAATACGCATCCTCGGTTTCCTTCCTGAGATTTGTTTCAAACTTCTCAAAGTCGGCTTTTTTCTGAATACGGTTATTCTCTTTAAAATCGTTAATTCTACTGACAAGGCTATCATCTTCCAATGCGCCTTTGACAACTTCGGGTTCAAGACCCAACAACTGCCCTAATGCAGTCACACTATTTTCCACTTTCTCGTTTTTTGGTTTCTATTTTTTGCCACCGGACATTTACCTTGGGATTTCTCTCATAGAAATTCATAAGGTCTGCCCACTCTTTGTTAGTGAACTTCCGTACACCTAAATGTTTGAGCGGTATGCCCAGCGGACTAACTTGATGCGCTTTTATCATTTCTTCCTTGTTGACGGTTTGCGTTTGGTCGGTGGCGGTGGCGGTGGCGGTGGCAAGAGTTCATATTCGCTCAGTCCCCACGGGAATTTATGCCGCCCGTCTGTGCGGGGCGGTAGCCCCTTCTTTTTTCTCTCGGCATGTTCGAGATCCAAACCCCTGTTCCAGCGTTTAAGCTCAAAGGTTATCGGGATCTTGTCCACTACTCTGCCCTGGTCGTCCATCACCAGTTCCAGAACTGTAATCATTTCCATATTCTAATAATTTGGTTCGTATTTCAACCACACGTTTATCGTGGTCCATGTCTGCACCATATTCTGTTACTACTCCGTTCTGTTGCTCAAATTCATCCACCCGTTCATTGAAATTGACTTTTAACTTCAGTATTTCGGGGTTCAGGTATTCGCGCATGTCCAGAACCTCTTTGGCAGTATATCCGCATAGCGGTTCTATATCGGCTAAAAGCAGATACCTGTTAAGCATCTCCGGGGAGTTCTTGTATCTGGAAGAAATAAGTTCTTTTTGTAGGTTTTCGATGTGGCTTTCCGGCATTCCTGCATCCTTGCTCTGCTTTATCTCCTGCAATACGGTGTTCTCATCCCGCAGATTCAGATTACGCCCATACTTGACAGTACAACCTTCATAGGCACCCTTAAATGAATTGTGCATCTTACCTATGGCATCCGTGAGGAATGTTTCAACGGTCTCGATATTGTCTATGATGTCGCCTACCCTATCTTCCAATGATCTGTGATTGATAATCGACTCTGTAGCTGTACGGGAAATTTCCTCTGATACAAGAGCTTTGTTTCCTGTCCCCGAAAAGAGAATCCTTTCTTTTAATTCATCTAGCGTTTCCTTGCCATATCGTACAGAGTCGTTATCTGGGGTGATATACGAGGCCGGCGCACCCGGAGGGAAGACCGTATCTTCAGGAACTTCCTGCAAGGCCATAAATGCCCCGTGGCTGAACGGAACTTTTATCCCCCTACCCTGGCACTCCGTACACTTAACCTGATCCCCAGTGTTCTTGTTTACTGCAACGCCCGACCCCTCACATGCCCGACACTCAACAGACAATGCCGCTAACTTCGGAAAAGCATGCTTGATCTCTGTGATGGTCTGGAAAGAATCTTTGGACAGATACCTGTCAAGCATCGGAATTAGATGTGCTACCGGAGAATCTTTTATCTCATCGTTGGTGATATTCTCCTTGAAGGTAGAAATCTGAACAGCCGGGACATATTCAAGTTCGTTTTCTATTTCAGAAACCAGCTCACATTGTTCACCCTGCTTTTTACCCTCGTAAAAATTGATAACCCTGTCCGTGGTATCATCAATAGCCCTGAGAACATCAGCTCTCTTACTGCCGTCATCGTTAGTGATTTCCCCGGTCTTAAAGATCAGGTATTCGACCTTGTTGCCAGTAGACTTGAAATCTCTGACATCTTCAGCAGCAACAAAAATTAAATAAGGGTCCAGATCATCACCACCCCACGGAATTTGTACACCTTCCTTATAGGCTGCCCCGTCCTTAATTTTTGGCTTGGTGACAACTACAAACCCGTTAAACTCGGTAAACAGTGCTTTGTCAAAGAACGATGTTATGAAATCATTGAGCGAGGTTTCTTTCCATACCCCGCCCAGCATTTGTGTAAAGTCGTTTTCTTTCTCTTTATCTTTGAGGTGATATTTTTTGTTCGTTCCCTGTGTGTTTTTCCATCGTGACAGCTCATCTATCACCGTTGTCATGATGTCCACTGTTGCCGCCCCGCTCAGTTGTTTGCGGAGCTTTAGATCGTTGGTATCCTCATACCCTTCGATCTGTTTGAGGAAGCCGTCATATCCCTTGCCCTCGATATGTAGCTTGTGATAGTCTTGCAAGGTCCGGCCACGCGCAACACTTTCTCCGTTGACCGGCTCCTCGCAAAACGTGAAAATCTGATCTTGGTCTAATCTCATGCGTTAGTCAAGTCCTCGTAATCGGCGTCATATTTAGCATCGTCCCTGCCATCATGGAAATACTCTAATCGGAAGGGGGCCTGCGGTTCAGATCCCTGTCCCAACAGCTCAAGCGGCTGAAACATAGAACTGGACTTATAGCCATCCGTACCACCGAAACAGTAGTTTTTCTCCGTGACAAACCAGCAACGCAAAACAGAGAAGTTATTGAGTTTCTCAACCGCCCGAAGGACAGTTTCATCCACTCTCTTGAGAATGCCGGAAATACCCATAACCGGATCACGCGCTTCCGCGCCTCCGCTTTCGGTGTCATCACCGGAGAACTCGGCACCCCAGGAAACAAACTCACGTTTGCCATTGGTGAAGCCATCTAATACGATAACCTCACTGGCTGAGATAGCCGTGTCAAACTCTGCCTTCGTTGGTCCGTCCGTACCCGCCACGGTGATTGTCCCGCCGTCTTTCATCAACAGCAGTTTTTTCACCCTCACACCATAATCGGTTGCACAGGTCGGAGTGGTAGGAACATCTAAACTTGACGTACAATCAAATGTTAGATTATTCATCTGAATAGTTTTGACAGTTAATATCTGTCAGGGGGAACATTTACCACGCAGCATCTCGCTACACAAAACAGTTGCGGGGTCAGGATTCGAACCTGCGAGGGCCAGCTTATGAGACTGGCTTGGAACCACTCCTCCGCCGCAATTAAATAATAGTCCTCACTATAATATACAAAAAAAATCCGAAACTACCAAAAATATAGTTAATAGAACTAATAATTTAGTTGCTGTACGGGCAGGATTCGAACCTGCAAACGGAGATTAGCCACAGGACAGATGCCGGCAAGTGGTCAACCCATTATCCTGCGTTTATTTCTTTTTCCGCACCCGCGAGACAAGCGGGCATGTCTGCCAGTTCCATCACCGCACATGATGTCTAATATTCACTGTCAATGCCAGCCCTCCGAACACACCGAAGGCAACATATTTTATCCAGCCCGGGAAACCAAAATCCGGTATCATGGCCAGGATTAAAACAATCAAGGATATGATTGCTATTATGGATAGTATTTTATTTATCACGATATTACGCTTTTTTGATCTCCCTCTTTGATTGTTAGCTGTGGAATTTTCAACTCTATGGGTTCCCTAGTATTAGTATCAAATACAAGTTCCAGACTATTTTTTAACTCCCCTGTATTGTCTATCGGCAAGAAGATCGGCATTATTATTTTTGGTGCGTTGGTCCTGTCAGAAACACTTTCGCAAGTCGTGATTACATTATCGTATTCATCAATAATCGCAACCAGTTGTTCTTTTATTGTCATAATATATAATAAATTTTGTCATTCTTGCACGCCTTCACATGCCTACCGTTCAGCACAACCGTGTTATCTGGCAGTTGCACCCCCATGTAAACCGTGGCGTTCATTCCTATTATTGAGTTCTTGCCTATCCGTACATCTCCGGCCAGTGTCGCTCCGGGTGCCAGGTGTACGTTTTCTTCCAGCCAACAGTCATGCGATACAATAGCCCCGGTATTTATTATGCAGTTACGCCCGACAAACGCACGGTTATGAACTACGGCCCCGGCATGAATAGATACGCCCATGCCTATCCTGGCCCCCGGACTTACCCAAGCTGTCGGGTGTATGATCGTTTTGGGTATCATGCCCATAGCCTCAATGCGGTTAAATTCATCCATCCTTATGGTGGGGTTGTCTAACGCACCAAAACCAATAATGAAATACCTGCCTGTCGGATACCCTTCTATTTCGTGCGAATCCATCAACCAGGGACCGGGCGCAAACTCAGCGCACTGTCTGGCATGGCCTCCCTTACCTATTATAATCATTTTTATCCTCCACAAGTATAGTAATTCCCTTCCGGTCTACGGCCTTTTCAAATAACCCCGGATCATCCATGAACTCATATTTTACAGGCCAATCCATAACAATCCAACCCATATCCTTTGAATGTGTAGGTCCGTATTCCTTCGGGCCTCTCATTGTTCTGATAACAACAGTCGGACTATCAGGGACGTTAGCATGAATGTTTATCACCTGATCGGCTATCAGCGTCAAGAAATCAGCAAACATAACCTCCAAAATAGGTTTGTATCCTGCCATAGCCAGGCCAGTGCAGAACCCCATGCTGCCAGCCTCTGAGATCGGGAGGTTGATAACCTTGTCAGACTTTATGCCCCGCGTTACTTTAGCTGCACCCCCGAACGGATCTTTTATTGACTGCCCCAGGATCAGAACATCATCCCGCTGGGTCAGTTTTTGCAGTGCTTTATTTATCTGTGATCTCATCAATTATTTTGTTCACTCTGTCTGTAACTTCTGCGAATAACTCCGGTTTATTAAGAATATATTCCCGTACAGGATCATGCTCATCAATCCACCCTTGCGTTCTTTCTTCCTTCGGTCGGTAAACCTGCGTGTCGCTTAAAGAATGTCCACACAATCGGTAAACATCCCTGACATGCAGCTCCGGCCCGTAGGTTTCATCAACATAGTGATGGTGAGTTACCGGAATACTGAATGCCCGTTTTATCCCTTCAGCCCAAACGTGAGGGTTATTATGCAATATGGTTTTATCCATACTGTATCCATTATTATACATAACGAACGTCACGGGAGCATCGGAGATGGAGGCCAGGTTGAACGCCTCATACAATACCCCCTGGCCTGTTGTCCCATCTCCGATAAAGCAAAGCACCCGCCTGCCTGTTCCTTTTCTTTTAAATGCGTATGCCATCCCCACAGCTACGGGAGTCAATCCACCCTGTATGCCGTTGCTTAGGAACTGGTCTTTTTTATGCAGATGTTGCGTCCTGTGATCAAGAACCTGCCTGATCAATCCCTCAACATCCCATGTTAGTGCCAGATATTGGCCATGGCTACGATGGTTGCCGAACACAAAGGGATTTTTATATGATCCTATTATATCCACGTCTGCCACTTCCTGACCCATAGACAGGTGCGTTGTCCCTGGCGGGTTCATCCTGGCAATCCTTTCTTCTACGGCCCGGATAGTGAATATCTTTTCAATGCGCTGCATACACCTTGAATTTGCTTAAATCAGGATACGGAAGCTCAATATCTTCATTGGATATCTTATTCCCATCCATGTCGTAAAACTGTTGCATCAACAGAACACCTCTGGCAGCTATTTCTGGCATCATGTAAAAGTTCCATCCCAACATATCAAAATGGTCCTCATGATAAGAACATTCATGCCGTCCCGAGAACCTGGCGCGCTTAAACCATGCATAGGCCTGTTTGTCATCTGTTAGGATAGCCCCCCCCTTACCTAACTTGAGGTGTTTATACGGCCCCGTAAACGAAAGACACATATAATGACCCTTTTGATACATATCGGCCGTAAACCGCAGTGATGAATCCATAGTCTTGGTATTGTAAAGGAAATACGCCCCCCTGACTGTTCCCCTCAAATTATCCTGCCAGAACACGGGAATGCCCCCGGCATGAATTATCTCACATGGAACAGAGGGGTAAGTGTGCGAAGGTATCCCGATCTTGCGGCCCCGAACACCCTCGCACATCAGAGAAAGAAACAGAGCATTTGAACAATTATCCACAGCTACGGCATATGGCGCACCCGTGTACCGGCATAGTTCTTTCTCGAACTGTTCTGTTATTTTATGCACTCCAACAGCCACTTGATTTGCTCCTCTGTTTTCGATTGTATCTTTTCAATGTTTTCGCGTACCAGGTGCTTGGTGTCATTGGCATAACGAATCTCATTCTCTCCCCACCCGAAAGCCACACCGACATCATTAATAGACATCCTGCGCCGCCACTCATTTGCATCACCTTCAGAATCCACCACGGAGATACACCCGCACATAGCCGCCTGTTGACTCAGGAAAGTCCTGTCATCATTCGTATAGAAATACTCAAACCGGTTAAAGGTGTCCGCCAGCCGTTGATAATTCCCCACGTTACCAACATCGACAGCCCCGTCTTTATGCTCCAATGTCCCTCCTTTTCTTTCGGAATAGCAGTATCCCGAACGTTTGTTTCCGTAATCTTTCCAGCAGTCCTGTAACTCAAGGACGGTGAGAATGTTGTCGCTGCCCTCGGGTGCGAAATAATCCCAAAAGTAAAATACAATATCATCTGGTGGATATTGAACCGGGCCGCCGAGCCTGCCGGGAGTGTTTAAACACCACCGAACAACCTTTTTAGCCATGAGGGGATTGCCGACTATTATCTCAGGATAGATCACTACATTGAAATCGAAATCATAAAGCACGGGTGTATTCCATCCTGGATTAGTTGTACCATCAATCAGCCACAAGGAGGCGTTTATACCCATCTCATTCATCAGGTGGCATAGCTTATGGAGGGCAATTATCCCCCCCACTGCCGAATGGTAACCCGGACTATATATTGTTAATTTCATTTAATGCGTTTTGATATGCTTCAAACTGCCCTCCGGTGTATTCGTTCAATAACGGATGCCCGTTGAGCGTCTGCGTTTCCAGATGTTTAACTTTGGACCCCCTGACGAGAATATGCTTAATGCCGGCCTTTTTTATCTGTTCGGCATAAAGGTTATCCGAATACCAGAATGTAACACCCTCATGCAATCCGCCTATCCTATCAAGTACGGACTCGTGGATAACGATACACCAACCGCACACTATTGAACGTACATCCCATCCAACGGGATTGAAGTTAATATTACCCCATAGCATATTATGCACATTGTCACTCCAGGGCGAAGCACTCAGATGTCCGTTCATGCCGTGCAGCAATCTGTTGGCCCAATCATCGGAGAACACTAGATCATTATTACACAGGGCGATATACGGAGCATCTGTGTACTGCACTCCGTAATTTAAGCATCTGTGATAATTGAAAGGGAAATCGTAGTGTATGGTTGTGATGCCATGCCCATCGTATTGCCTGTGTGTCTGCTGCTCAACGATCACAACACCATCGACCTGCTGATCCCGTAAAGCTGTTCTTGCTGCCTGCATTGTCATGTCAGCCTTACTTGAATCAATCGCATTGGATACAATAACTACATCAATCATAGATATTCCTGAAAACGTTCTTGTTTTGTTCATCAACCATCTGTTGGGCGATCTTGACATTCTCATCTATCGCCTTGCGTTTTTCTTCCTCATCCATACACGAACGATGAATCCAATCAAAGCCCGTAACTTCTCCGCCACAATTAGGACAGCGCGTATCTCCGGCTTCGTAATCCTTAACCGGGCCGCCCTGCCAACCACAGCCACATGAATAATGATCCCCGTCAGTATCAAAACACCAGATATAAGTACTCATATCACGAGGGGTCATGTAATGCCCAAGCGGTGAGAGGCCGGCACGTCTGCATCTACCTGTTAATTCGTGATGCTCCACCCCGTAAATACCGAACCGGGGATCCCAGCCCCCCACCTTTTGAATCGCATACTTGGACAACCAAACACAAACACCTAAACAGCCCATCCAACTATCAGCATACCGGAACCTCTGTGCAAGCATTATCTGGGGTTCCCTGGCGTATATCATGTGATGCTGCTTATGGTTCTTGTGCGCCCTCAGAAAATGCTCATACCACCCGTCTGCCGTAGGAAAACAATCATCGTCAAACAGTATCATTCCTTCATGGTCAACAAACTCCTTTATGAGTTCATTCTTGCTCTTGGCTATCCCTAACCGCTCAGAGTGATACATGAAATCAATGCCGTACTTTTCGCATACAGCATCAACACGCTGCCGATTGTCGGAAAAATCATCGAATACCACAATATCCTGGTTCCTGTCCCGGTACTTGACAAACTGGCTAAGTGTGTAATCAAGTACCTCCGGGCGGTTTCGTGTTGTTATGCCTATACCTACCATTCTACTGCCGCTGACGGCCTTTTAATTTCATAAACCATTCGCATCATCATCATATCAGAGTAATCAGGAGAACGGCCTATCAACTCTTTTACTTTATCCTTGGGCAATACCCCCTTTTTTCCGTCTTTATCAACGTCCTTCTGTTTAACGACTTCTAAATCTTCAATCAGCCGTTGCCGGACATCTCCGTTCACGCTGACGAATATCTTGCCCCCGTTCACGTATTCTGCCAGCTTGAAATAACACTGGCTTTTTAGGTTGTCGAAATTCTGTTTTCCCTTGTCAATCTTGGGCCTGGAGTTGTTTACAAATCCCTTGCATTTCAGAATATCCTTGACACCACCACCTACACCATCCTCATCAACTATGACATTGGAAAGGGGGACAGCGTGGATCCTTCTGAGCTGATCAATCTTTTCTGCTACGCTGTTTACCCCTTTCTGCGACAACGACACAACGGAATCTAATCTAAGTCCATCCCATACACCTATTACTGTGTTATCACGTCCGAACCTGGCAATGTCAGCGGTAATATATTTCCTTCCACCGTCTACATATTCATTGGTGAATAGGTCTAGTATCTTATCGTATTCCATCAGGTCTGCCGGATCTCCGCTATAATGCCAGTTACCAAACTCTAGCCGTTGCCGAGTTACTTTATCCAGACTCTTTAGGTTTTCTTTATAGTGTTCGGATAAAAATGGATTATCCCCATGTAACGATTGCAGGAATTTGCGATGCCTGGGCAACTTGCCCTCCTCGTACAGTTTAAAAAAGTCGGTGAATACCCAGCCATGATCGGGATTGCATGTCATTAACATTTTGGGGAGTATGCCGAAATCATCCAGTTTGTACCGTATCCGTGACTTGACGATATTCCGGGCCTTCACCACTATCTGATTAGCCTCATCAATAAATGCTCCGGTGATCTCCAGTGACCCCAGTTCATCGAAATTTGGATCTGAAGGATAATAAAACAGGTCTTTCAGAAGTATCTGCGATCCGTTGCGGAACGTTATTGTCCCGGCGGTGGAATTATGATTATAGAAAGTATTTGTAATTTTCAGCATGGACAACATCTCAAAAAAGGTGACCAGTGTTGTCTCCTTCAGGGTTTTTAATTTTGCCCTCCCCATTAACCACCTGGAACCTTTGTATTCCATACAACACGAAAACAGCCAATAACAACCCAGGAAAGACTTTGCTCCACCCGCTCCCCCTCCGAAAAGCAGCTCCGTGGTCTCGCTATCCCTCAGTATCGTCAGGGCCGTCCTCTGTTTCTTCGTCAAGTAAACCGGTGCTTGTACTATTTTCGCCATATATCTGCTCGGCTCTTTGCTCAACTATCTTTATAACAGTTTCCACTTCTGCGCTGATCTCTTGTCTCTGTTGTTTGGGCTTGAAGTATTCCAGTACGTCCCTGTAATATTTCATGAAATCCTCATCACTGCATTCACGCATTATTCGGGCCGCTCTCTCTGCCCCCTCGTCAGTAATAAAGTCGCCCAACTTTTCCCATTCAATCGTCCTCTTGCCCTTTGCACCCTCTGGCCTTCCCCTTGGATTATTTGTTCTCCCCTTTGGCAACCCCATCTTTTGTTTATTTTTGATGTTTACAAATCATTCTGCCGGTGGTTTCTTGCCCCCGACCCTGTTAGCTAATACTCTGTATATCCAAAATTCATAATACCCATCTGAGATAAATTCACATGGTTCAGAACTGTATTCATTGAACATTTCCTCGATCTCATCCTCAATCCTGTCACTCATTGTATTCCATCTTCGTGTGGGTATCCCCCGCCAACGTTATGAAGGTCTGCTCATCAACTTTTAAATTCAGTTCTTTTGCTAATTGTGCTAATAATGCCCTTTCGTCATCATCGAACATTTTTTTAAATCCTGGTTTTATCGCTTCGCGTATGCACTTCTTTAATATCTCCATAAAGATTGCCGGCTCATCATCGTGTAGCTTGAAATCAATGAACCTTATCGGTGTTACCTTCATTGTCAAAACTCTTCAATACTCTCATTTCTGATATATCCTGTTCGGCTAACTGAATTAAATCAATAACACTTTCGCATTTTGTAATTCTTAACTCCATCTCCCGGAGTTTTTTCATTATGTAATTGTATTGCCAGTGTTCCATTTGTGGACCTGGGCGGAGTCGAACCGCCGTCTACCCAATGCAGGCCCAAAACAAGGGCGGCGGGTGTACGGCCCCCCGCTAGCCGCCCTTTCTCAGCAAACAGGATCAATTTGGGGTTCGGTACATATTCTATGCCATATACAACATATTCTATGCCCTATACAAAAGCGGGATTGGTACCTCATGATTGGCCCCCTGAATGCCTGATACAAAGGTCGTGAATTGATTCCCGTTTAGTTTGCATTTTCTCCGTTTTTCTTAACATCAGCAGCCTTTGATAATAAATCAATGACCCCATTTATCTCATCCCGAAATTTCTTACTTATCTCTATCTGATCACGAATTACTTTATTGCCGTAAAGTATTGTGGCATGGTTCCATTCGTATTTATTGCCTATCTGAACGGTCGACATTTTGCAAAAGCGGTATACCATATAAAAACATATTTGTCTAACTATACAAAACGGTTGCACTCTCGATTTAGCTAAAACTAGCTCCTTCGGCACTTTGTATCTTTTACAGACAAGGGCAATAATTTCTTCATCATTAAGGGGGAAATCTTCCTTAATGGGACTTGTTATGGTAACATAAACATCGTAATTATCATACCCGTACATCACCGCTATGCTTTTTGCTGCGGCCAACATTTTGCTCTTAACCTCAGTAAGCGTCATATATGAAATGGTCTTTTTTTAATTCAACTTTTTTATGTTTGTAAATAGGTAAGTTGAAGTCCAATGAATATAATGAATCCTTTTCTTCCTCTTCCGCTTTGTTTGTTTTCTCTCCGCGCAGCATTGCCAGCTTGTCTGCCAGTGTTTTCATGGTATTAGCTTATTATGGTTTATTTCGTTTTCCACCCGTAATTCCAAACAAACTGTTCTGCTGCCTTGCGGCAATATTTCTTATTTTTCCTATTTGCGTGTAGTAGTTCCTGCCTGGCCCTAGTATTGCCATATAAGTAATCAGCGAACCATTGGATAAATTCCTGTTCCTGCTCTTCTGTCCATTCGTGCTGCCAAAACCAATTGTTGGATTTAAAGTCTATTTTGTCAGCGTCTGCTCCAACC
>Ga0180433_10002332_pt1 | contig 29470 bp, 26 predicted proteins | sample SS_ome_8_FD_132980 | JGI IMG/M metagenome (GOLD analysis project Ga0180433, IMG submission 132980) | Hypersaline lake sediment archaeal communities from the Salton Sea, California, USA - SS_1_D_1 metaG | ecosystem: Environmental > Aquatic > Non-marine Saline and Alkaline > Hypersaline >... | reverse complement strand
TTTTCAGTGTTAATATATTTTTTAACAAAAACATCTTTTGGCAGGCGATCTTCATTTCATCTGGGAGCTGTACTTACTTTTGTCGTAAGCAGTTCTATTTCTTTGATGTGTGTCCTTTCCTTAGGTCCTGAAGACCCGTATTATGCCGGAATTAATTTACCACTGCTGGGATTCGGTTTACTTCTGCCACTCACCTTGGGAGAAAGTAGCTTAGTATTTATAATCTGCTGGTTATCATATTTCATCCCAAATTATATTATTATGGAACCTTCACAGACGGCAATTTTTATTAATAATAATTTTTTTATGATTTCTACAATTATTATTGCTACTGCCGGTTCTCAATTTAATTTATTCTATCGTAGAAAAACCTGGCTTATCAACAAAAGACTGCAGTCAGCTCATAAGAAACTAAGAAATCATACTCATGCTCTTGAAAAACAGATAAAGGAACGAACCAAACAGCTGATTCATTCTGAACGTCTGGCAGTTGTCGGACAACTTTCCGGTGGTATAGCACATGATTTCAATAATATACTGACAACTATTCTCGGTACCTGTGAACTTGCTATGAACAAAACTTATCTTGATGATACAACACGTGATAATTTTCTTACTATTTATAAAGTCGGAAAAGGAGCGGCTGATTTGGTTAAGCAACTTCTTGCATTTAGCAGAAAACAGATATTACAGCCCCAATTAATTCATCTTAATTCAATTATCAAAGAGTCTGAAACTATGATTAGTACACTAATCGAAGAAGAGATTGAACTTGAGATAGACTGTAGAGCACAGTTTGACTGTATTATCAGTGATCCTATTCAGATAGAACAGATCATATTGAATATTGTTGTTAACGCCAGGGATGCTATGCCGGCCGGGGGAAAACTGATAATTAATACGGATAATGTATTTTTATCTGAATTAGCCTGTAAATCTGCAAATCTTTCACTTGAACCTGGTGAATATGTTCGGATGTCTATAGAGGATACAGGAACAGGAATGTCAGATGAAGTAAAAAGAAAAATTTTTAAGCCTTTCTTTACTACTAAAGAGAAAGAAAAAGGAACAGGTCTTGGGTTAGCCTCTGTATATGGTATCTTACGCCAGAGTAATGGTGATATTTTAGTAAATAGTAAAGAGGATGAAGGGAGTGAATTTATTATATATTTACCTTTAACCCGAAGTGAAAAAAAAGAAAAAGAAAAAGGTTTCTCAAATCAAAAAATAGCTATAGGAAATGAAACCATTCTTCTGGTTGAGGATGAAAGTTCAGTAAGGAATTTAACTGCTAAGATGCTTGAAGAGCAAGGATATAAAGTCTTACAGGCAAAAGAAGGTATTTCTGCTCTTTCTCTTTTTAAAAAGAATAAAGATAAAATAGATCTGATAATAACTGATGTAATTATGCCCTATCTTAACGGTGTAGATTTAGTAGAGAAAATTATGTCAGATTCTCCTCACATGAAAATTCTTTTTATATCCGGGCACGTAGATCCAATATTAAAACGATACAATATAAAAAGTAAAGATTACCCCTTTCTTCAAAAGCCTTACACTATGGAAATTCTTGGAAGAAAAGTGCGTCAGGTTATTGAACAGTAAAGATTAAGAAAAATGACATAAAATCGATCAGTTTATATGATGTCACTATAGTATTTTTTTTTGAGAATTTTTTAAAAAATTTTTGCTAACCTACTAATAATTTTATATTTAGTACTTTTATTCTCAATAATATATTAAAAATGGTATATAGTTTGCTATATACTTAATAATATTGTTTTTTTTACACCTATTGGGGAAATTATTTTGATAGGGTATGGTATAAGTAAATGAATACTATCCAGACAGATTTTCGTAATTTTAAACAATTACTCAGCAAAATTAATACTGAAGATAATTTATCAGTATACAAAAATCATTTTTTCACTTTAATTGATACAATAGCAGAAAAGATTAATGGTTCTTCTGATAAAGAAAATTTAAAAGAAGAGTTTTTCAAAATATGTTCTACAATTGACTGTAGTATTATGCATAACCGTACACGTGAGAAACCTTGTGGATATGCTGGTGATTACCTTTTAATTGATTGGATATATACAAAAAAAACAGCTACTAATGGAGCAGGAAAATTATTTGATGAACTTTTTCATTCTTATGAAGCAGCTGAATCAGTTCGGAATCGCAAAGAATATTTTAAGAAGAAATGCAGAGAAATATATCAAGAATTAAATACAGATATTGATATTCTTAATCTGGGATGTGGTTCCTGCAGGGATGTTAAAGAAATATATGAAAGTTTGAATAATGGACATACTATCCATTTTCATTGTGTTGACAGTGATCCACGTGCTGTTGAATATGCTAAAGAATTATTAAATGGAAAAATTGATGAATATGATATTAATCTGTATGTTGCTAATGTATTTCGATTAAATATAGATAGAAAGTATGATCTTATATGGTCTGCAGGTTTATTTGATTATCTTGAGAAGAGAGTGGTGATCTTACTTTTAAAAAAGATATGGAGATATCTTAAAGATAATGGAAGGATAATTTTCGGGAACTTCAGTCCCAAAAATCCAACCAAAAATGGTATGGAACTGGTGGGAAAATGGTATTTAATACATCGCACTGCTTCTGAGCTTATTGAAATTTGTCGGGAGACCGGACTCCCAATTTCTGAATTGGAAGTTGAAAGTGAATTTAGTGGTATCAATTTATTTTGTGTTATAAAAAAATAGTTTTACAATATATTATATATTTTAATCTTATTTATTTTCAGAGTCATTTATTTATATATCTACCCGTTATTGACTTTTTTGTCAACATTTTGTATATTCATAAACATTGTAATTAGTATGGGGACGATTTGGCTTCGACGGGAACAGAATAGCTTGTGAATGCATGCCCAGGTTCCTGGATCCTGGTAAATCCTCCGGGAATAAAATAATTGACAACTACAATTATGCAATGGCTGCTTAAATAAAGCAGCCCGTTCCTTAGCTTCTTCTGCCTGTCGAGAAGCTTCTGGAGCGTCGTAATGACAGGTTAGTCAGCATTTATGCCTGATATATGCTGATGAACTTCATCAGGCTTTTCTATTGTTATCCTGTTTGTCGGAGATCAATAGAGAATTTAAAAGACAAACTAAGCATGTAGTATTCCAAGTTTGTCTGTTTTCGGACGTGGGTTCGATTCCCACCGTCTCCACTTATATTTATTCTGGTAGGAAGAATGTGATTTCTTCCCCTTTTTCTTTATGTGGAGAAATACAGATAAACCCCCAAAGATTTTGCTTAAATATAATTAAATATTAAGGAGGAGTTCGTGGCACATAAACGCGATCGCTGGCAAAGTCGAACCTCATTTATTATGGCAGCAGTAGGTTCGGCAGTAGGTCTGGGAAACGTTTGGAGATTTCCGTATGTTGCGTATCAAAGTGGAGGAGGAGCTTTCCTCATCCCTTATTTTGTTGCTCTTTTTACTGCTGGTATCCCTATGCTTATTCTAGAAATGGGATTGGGCCAGCGCTTACAAAAGGGGGCCCCATTAGCTTTTGGTTCTATTCGGAAAGGACTGCAGTGGTTCGGTTGGTGGGCAGCAGGTTTGAGTGCCGGGATTGTTATCTACTATTCAACAGTTCTTTCCTGGTCCTGGGTGTACTTGTGGAATTCATTTAAATTGGCTTGGGGTAATAATGCAGAGCAGTTTTTTATTGAGAATGTACTGCAACGGTCCACTGGACCCAGTCATTTTGGTATTCCTATATGGTATCTGGTAATAGGAATGGCTTTAACCTGGGGTGCAATATATTTAATCCTCCGCAAAGGAGTTCGTAATGTGAGTAAAGTAGTGATGGTTACTGTCCCTCTCCCCATAATTTTACTTATCATTCTTTTGATTCGGGGACTTACTCTGCCCGGTTCTCTGGAAGGAATAAAATATTATCTTACCCCTGATTTTTCCAAACTAGCTGATCCGAGTATCTGGCTCAGCGCTTATGGCCAGATTTTCTTTACGCTGAGTTTAGCATCCGGGGTAATGATTGGATATGGATCTTATTTGGGCAAAAAAGCAGAAATTACCAATAGTGCTCTTATTACAGGTCTGGCTAATTGTGGAACCAGTTTTCTTGCTGGTTTTGCAGTGTTTTCCATGTTAGGGTATCTGGCTCAGGTTCAGGGATTGCCTGTACCTGATGTTACTGACAGTGGTACTGGTCTTGCATTTGTTACCTATCCAACTGCTATTACCACACTACCGGCTCTCAATGGTTTATTTGGAGTTATTTTCTTTATTACCCTGCTTACTCTGGGTATTGATTCTGCCTTTGCTCTTCAGGAGGCTTTTACAACCGGTTTTCATGATAAATGGAAAATTCCACCGGAAAAATTAGCTCGGGGATTTGTTTTGATAGCTTTTCCTGTATCCCTTATTTTTACTACCCAAAGTGGATTTTACTGGTTTGATATTGTCGACAAATGGATTTGTGATTTTGGTCTGGTAGTAGCAGGAATGATGCAGTGTTTTGCCGTGGGATATCTCTACAAGGTACAGGACTTTCGGGCTTATCTTAACAGTATTTCTGAAGTGAGATTGGGTAACTGGTGGGTTATTGCTTTACGATACATTACCCCCGTGGCACTTTTGATAATTCTTATTATGAATCTTCGCTCCGAGATTATTGCAACCTATAATAATTATCCCAGGTGGGCGACTACTGTGGGAGGATGGGGTACGCTGTTGTTGTTTCTGGTGCTTGGGTTTATTTTATGGAGGAGTCGGGGAAAGGATCATGAAATAAAGACAAAAGATAAAAGATAAATACAGAAGTTGGAAGATAGATGAATATTACCGTATATTTTATTATTGGATACTATTAAAATTTTGGAGGATAACATGCCTGTCTCAGCCTGGATAATGTTGATATTTGGATGTGTGGTAATTTATGGAGGATTAGGGTATTGTATTTATATAGCCCGGAGAAACAAGAGAAATAGTAACGAATGAAAGCTCTTTTATAATATAAAAAAAGGATAAGTGAGGCACATTCATGATTGAATCTTTTCTGAAATCTATAGTAGATACTGCTAATATCTATATTTGGGAATCACCAGCTGGTCTGCCCTGGCTGGTGGTTTTATTATTGGGAACAGGAATTTATGTCACCTTTCGTATGGGATGGATAAATTTTCGGAAATTTGGTCATGCAGTTAATGTTATTAGAGGTCAGTACGATAATCCGGAAGATGAAGGTGATATAAATCATTTTCAGGCCCTGGCAACCGCACTATCTGCTACAATAGGAGTAGGCAATATTGCCGGTGTGGCACTGGGGATACATTATGGCGGGCCAGGAGTTATTCTTTGGTTGTGGGTATCAGGACTTTTCGGAATGACTTTAAAGTATGCTGAATGTACACTATCACTTCATTACCGTACCTTTGATAAAAAGGGACATGCTTCCGGGGGGCCCATGTATTCCATTGAAAGAGGATTAGGGAAAAATTGGAAATGGATGGCCATACTTTTTGCCGGCTTGACCATTATCAGCACTTTTGGAATCGGTTGCATGAACCAGTCGAATACTGTAGCCGTCAGTGCAGCCAGTGACTTTAATGCTCCTGACTGGATTGTAGGCTTGATACTTGCCTTTTTAGTTGCTTTGGTTATTTTGGGAGGAATCAAAAGGATTGGAGCTGTTACATCAAAACTATTGCCAACTATGGCCTTTATCTATATTATGGGTGCTTTGTTTATTCTGATAACTCATATTCAGGAACTGCCAAGTCTTTTTGCATCTATTGTGACCGAGGCGTTCAGACCTAAGGCTGCTTTTGGGGGTACTGCTGTTGGTATGTGGAATCTTACTTTACTCTGGGGAATTAAACGTGCTTTATTCTCCAATGAAGCAGGAATGGGTAGTGCACCCATTGCTCATGCTGCCGCTAAAACCAAAGAACCGGTACGAGAAGGATTGGTAGCCATGGTGGGTCCCTTTGTGGATACACTCATGGTTTGTACCTTAACTGGCTTAATTATTGTACTTACCGGTGTCTGGGATAAAAAAAAGCCGGACCTTCAGGCTCTGGATGTAAATAAAATTATTGTTTATCAGAAACCTGATTTTGATATTAGTGACCGATCACTTCATACTGTGGAAGGTGCATCATTACAAATATTTCAGGGGACCACTCAGATAGACAGCGGTAAAGCTGAAGAACTTATTTTTGTTTTTAATGATGGTTTGGTAGATGATCCGTTGCTTCTAAAGGATGGAAAACCTTATACAGGCAATTTACTGATTGAAAATAATCAGGTCATGAAGGGAGAAGATGAGTCATTAAGCTTGGATATAACAGGAAAAATGCTTCAGAACAGTTCGGCCTTGACTGCTTTTGCTTTTCAGAAGGGATTTAAAAGAATTGGTAAATTCGGGAACCTGATTGTAACCATTTGTGTATTTTTATTTGCTTTATCGACAATTATATCCTGGTCATACTATGGAGACAGATGTGTTGAATATCTTTTTGGAGTCAAGTATGTAATTATTTATCGTATTATTTTTGTAGGATTTACTTATCTAGGGGCTGTACTTGCGTTGGAAACAGTTTGGGCATTTGGGGATATGGCTTTAGGATTAATGGTAGTACCAAACTTGATCAGTGTTCTTTTACTCTCTCCCAAACTTGTCCCGCTTACTAAGGATTATTTTTCCAGGAAACATAAGAGATTTAAGTGATAATAGAGTAATAATTACAATGAATGTTCTCCAGAAACATACCCTAAAAATATTTTTCTTAGTATTTATTCCTGCTTCGTTCCGGAATTAATAGTCATAGGAGTTTAAGGTTCTATATAACAATCTATACAGAATATCCCCAATAAGTTAAAGAATTTAATTCGAGTGAGATTTATTCTTAAATTATACATATAAAGAGCAGGTTATGCAGGTGTTATTCGAACTGATAAAGAAGATAGCTGATTTTATCTGGGGACAACATATGCTTGTATTTATTTTAGGCAGTGGTCTCTATTTTTCTTTACGTTTAAAAGGAATCCAATTTTCTAAATTTCTGCTAGCTGTGAAAGCAGTCTTTACATCAGGAAAAACAACTGGTGAAGGGAATATAACCCCATATCAGGCTTTGATGTCTGCTCTTTCAGGAATTATTGGCAATGGGAATATTGCAGGTGTGGCAACAGCCATTGCGGTTGGTGGTCCAGGTGCAGTTTTTTGGATGTGGATGTCTGCTCTTCCCCTGATGGCTACCATGTATTCAGAATCCTTATTGGGTTTTTTATACCGGAGAAAAGATGAAGATGGTACTTTTTTAGGTGGTCCTATGGTGTATATTCAAAAAGCTCTGAAGTGGAAGTGGTTGGCAGTCTCATTTGCTTTTTTTATGGCACTAAAGACTTTACTTGCCACTACATCTATTCAATCTAATTCCATGTCTATAGTATTGAACAATCAGTTCAATATTCCCCATCTTTATTCTTGTCTTCTGATTGCCTTTTTTACCTGGCTAGTTATTATCGGAGGATTAAAAACTATTGCCAGAACTGCTGAATTTCTTTCACCCATTATGACATTACTATATATTTCCGGAGGGCTTTTAGTTATATTACTTAATGCTGATAAACTCGGAAATGTATTTGCAGATATTTTTACCTATGCTTTTACAACTAAGGGAGTTGTAGGCGGATTTGCAGGTGCAAGTATGATGATGGCATTGCGCTATGGTGCTGCGCGGGGGGCTTATAGCAACGAAGCAGGAACCGGGTCAGTTGCCATTATGCATGCAACTGCTCAGACCAATGATCCTAAGGGTCAATCTCTTATTGCTATGACGGGAGTTTTTATTGACACCTTTTTATGTACTATTACCGCGCTTGTTATTCTTACTGCAGGCACCTGGACTGGAAGTTTAAACAGTACTGCTTTGACCTCAGTGAGCTTTTCAACTGCATTGCCCCATGGAAACTGGATTGTTTTAGTAGCATCTCTGTTGTTCGGCTATTCCACACTTATTACCTGGTGTTTTTATGGTGAACAAAGTGCAGTTTTTCTTTTTGGTGATAAAATAAAAAAAAGTTACAGATGGCTCTTTTGTCTGGCTATATTGGTTGGAGCTACACCTGATGCAGAAAAGATATGGAGCATGGGTGATCTATTTAACGGTATGACTGTTATAATTAACCTTATTGGAATTGTTGCTTTAAGTTCGGTTGTGGTTCGATTTACTTTTAATAATAAATGGAGGAAATAATTCATGTTAGAAGAAAGAGGCAGTTTTAGTAAAGTAGGTTTTATTCTGGCAGCGGCAGGGTCAGCAGTAGGATTAGGTAATCTGTGGAGATTTCCTTTTACGGTGGGTGAAAATGGTGGAGGGGTTTTTGTCTTAATGTATTTACTGTCTATTATTATTATTGCTGTACCTGTTCTATTAGCCGAAGCATCTCTTGGACGTTATACAAATAAAAATCCTATCGGAGCATTTGCTCTGGTTAAACCGGGAAGTTCCTGGCCTTTGGTAGGGCTGTTGGGGATAATTTGCGCCTTTATGATTCTTTCTTTTTATGCAGTTATTGCAGGATGGACAGTTGCATATTTTGTTAAGGCTGTGACCGGACAGTTTACAAATATAGGACCGGAACAAGCTGTTTCAAGTTTTGCGTCCTTTACTTCAAATTCCTGGCTTCAACTTGTTTTACTTGCTGTTTTTATAGTTTTAACTGTATTGGTGGTATCCGGTGGTGTTTCAGGAGGAATTGAAAAATGTTCAAAAATTCTTATGCCTGTATTATTGGGAATATTAATATTGCTGCTTATACGCTCTTTGACTCTGAAGGGTGCATTCCAGGGAGTAGTGTTTTATCTTAAACCAGATTTCAGTAAATTCAGCTTTAAAGTTGTTATTGCAGCTATGGGACAAGCTTTTTTTAGTATGAGTCTGGGAATGGGAACCATGATCACTTATGGTTCATACGTCAGCAAAAAAGACAGTCTCCCATCTTCCTGTGGATGGATTGCTTTTTTTGATACATTCATTGCTTTGATGGCGGGGTTTATCGTCTTTCCGGCAATATTCTCACAGGGGATGGACCCGGATCAGGGCTCAGGAGTAATGTTCAATGTGCTTCCAGTACTCTTTTCCAAAATGCCGGGTGGATCAATTTTTGGATCTTTCTTTTTTCTTCTTCTTTCCATTGCAGCACTTACTTCCACAATTTCCATACTTGAAGTCCCGGTTTCGTATTTAATTGACGAAAAGAAGTGGAAGAGAAAAAAGGCTTCTATACTTATTGGATCAATTGCATTTATTATCGGAATTTGTTCAGCTCTTTCTAATGGCGGATCTGCATTTTTCTCAAATCTGCCAATTGTTAAAATTGGTTTTCTTGATTTATGGAATATGATATGGGGAAATGTTGCGTTGAGTGTGGGTGCTCTGTTAGAAGCAATATTTGTTGCATATGTCTGGAAAACTCATAAGGCTGTAAAAGAAATTAAATTAGGTTCAAAGAAATTCACTTTAGTAAAGCCCTGGAGTTTCCTGATAAAGTATATTGTTCCTGTTTTTATTATTTTGATTTTAATTGGCTATTTTATTTAGTATGCGTAATATTTTTTGCATTTTTTTTAATAAAACAATAAATTTAATTAAGAAACTTGACATTTGAATATATTTATATATATTATATGTATTGGAATTAATCGCGGGGTGGAGCAGTAGGTAGCTCGTTGGGCTCATAACCCAAAGGTCGGAGGTTCGAATCCTCCCCCCGCTACTACTTTTATTATAGAAATTCTTTTCACATATTCTATTTTCTTGATTTAATAATTAATATTCTATATACTATGAATAAGGATATATTAAGGTATATCTTTTAATTTGTATTATAAAAGTACATGATAACATTAAATTATTTTTTGATAATTGATTGGTTGAAATTGTGGGATCTAAAATAAAAATATTAATCGTTGAGGACGAAAGTATTGTTGCAGAAGACATTCAAAATTCTTTAAAATCGCTCGGTTATTATGTGTCCAATATTATTACATCAGGTGAGGGAGTTTTTAAAGAAGTAAAAAATAATCCACCTGATATAATTTTAATGGATATTGTTTTAAAAGGTCAATTAAGCGGGATAGATGTTGCAGAGAAGATAAAAGAAAAATTTGAAATTCCTGTTATATATCTAACTGCCTATGCCAATATGCAGACTCTGCAAAAAGCAAAACTTACTGAACCATACGGATATATGGTTAAGCCTTTTAATATTAAGGAACTGCAGAGTACACTTGAGATGGCATTGTATAAATCGAGGATGGAGAAGAAATTAAAAAGAAGAAATATATGGATATCTTCGGTTTTAAATAGTATTGCCGATGGAGTTGTCGCCACAGATAAACAGGGAAAGATAACATATGCAAATTCTATAGCAGAGAACCTTATTGGTACTACAAGAAAAAATATTATTGGTGATTCAATTGAAAATACACTGAATGTAGTTGATAAAAATACAGATAAAACTGTTAAAGAGTATATATCAAAGTTATTAAAGGATAAAAAAGGTGATAGTTTATCCTGGACAGCTGAACTGATCTCAAAAAATAATTTAAGAATTCCGGTTGATAGCAGTATTGGTCCGATAATAAATGATAAAGAGAATATTGAGGGAATTGTTGTCGTATTCAGAGATATTTCTGAACGGAAAGAAATGGAATTCAATTTAAAAGCAAGGAATTTAGAACTGGAAGCTTTAAATACAATTGCTAATAGAGTAAGCAGCACACTTGATTTGAAGATAATAGTAAATAAGGCATTGGATGAAATCCTAAGAATTATGGATTTTTCTAAAGGATGTGCTTTTATCTATAATGAAGAGGGTAATGCTTTAACAGTGAAGGTTTTCAGAAATATTTCTAAAGAATTGTCAAAAGCTCTGATTCTTTATCATGAGAATAAGTCTTCTGATTACTGGGATAAATTAAGTAAAGGCAATATTCAAAGTTTTTCAACTGAAGAAATATTAAAAGAAGATAATTATAAGTTTAAGAAAAATCCGATAGAGTCTTCATTATATTGTCTCCTTGTTCCTTTAAAAGTAAGAAATAAAATCATTGGTTCTTTGAATTTTTTCACTGAGAAATTATTGTCTTCTCATGATTTTGGATATTATTTCTTTTCTAATGTTGGAAATCAGATTGGTCTGGCGGTCTGGAATGCCAGATTATATGAGAGAACTAATTATACTTTAAAACAATTGAAAGACACTCAGGAAAAGCTTGTAGAGTCGGAGAAATTAATTGGTTTTGCAGAAATGGCAAGCAGTGTAGTACACGAGATTGGTAATCCACTGGGATCCATATCAAATTCAATTCAAATATTACAAAAAAAATTAGAAGTTGATGGTACCCTGAAAGAGTTAATGAATATTATAGATTGGGAAGCAGAGAGGTTAAATAAATCTGTTGAACAGTTAAGAGAATTATCTAAACAACGCAGTTATGAATTACGGAAGAACGATCTAAGGGATGTAGTCAAACGTGGACTGCTCATTATTAATAAAGATTTTGAATTAATAAAGGGAAAAAATATTGAAACTGATTTCTCAAAAAATCTTCCTCAAACAAAATTTGATACAGATGCTATGCAGCAAGTTGTTTTTAATCTGGTAAAAAATGCTTTGCAGGCAAGTGAGGAAGGTCAAAAAATTGAGGTCAGAGTTTTAATCCGGGAAAATAAAGAATATCTTATTCTGGAAGTAAAGGATTATGGTAAAGGAATTCCGGAAAATGATATTGATTTAATATTTGAACCGTATTATTCAAATAAATCTAAAGGTATGGGATTAGGAATGCATGTGGTCAAGCAGATTATTGAGGCACATAGTGGGATAATTGAGATCAACAGTAAAGAAAATTTTGGAACAACTGTGCAAGTATTAATCCCTGTTAAAGGAGTTAATAATGAATAATATATTAATAGTTGATGATGAAAAAAGTATGCGTCGTACTTTATCTATTGCTCTTAAAGAGGACGGATATGAGATAACAGAAGCAGCCAGCGGTAAGGAAGCATTAGATTGTATCAATAGTGAAGTTTATGATATCGGTATAATTGATCTTGTTTTAGGAGATATTGATGGGATAGAGCTTCTTCGCACGATTAAAGAAGTTGCTCCCTTAACAGAAGTATTGCTTATGAGTGCTCATGGAACCATTCCTAAAGCTGTGGAAGCTATGAAAGAAGGTGCCTTTGATTTTATCATTAAGCCTTTTACAATAGAACAACTTAATATAATATTAAAGAAAGTATTGGAACAACTAGAATTAAAGAAAACTGTAAAACATTTAAGAGCAGTGCTTGCTGATCAATATCCCTTTGAAGATATTGTAGCAGTCAGTACTCAGATGAGGCAGGTTTTACATAAAGTTGTTCAAATTGCTGATTGGCCTGTACCGGTTTTAATACAAGGCCCCAGTGGAGTCGGCAAAGAGTTGGTTGCTTTAGCAGTACATCATTTAAGTGGAAGGAAAAATGATCCATTTGTGCCAATAAATTGTGGTGCATTTCCTGATGCTCTTCTCGATAGTGAGCTATTTGGGCATTGTAAAGGTGCATTTACCGGAGCTACTTTGAATAAACGGGGCCTTATAGAAGAAGCTAGTAAAGGAACTTTGTTTTTGGATGAGATAGGTGAGGCCCCTTTTGCTCTGCAGGTAAGGCTTTTACGTTTTTTGGACAACGGTAAATTCAGACGGGTTGGGGAAGTTAAAGAGCGTAGCAGCGATGTTCGTATTATTGCAGCTACAAATAAAGATTTAAATAATTATATCAAAAAGAATAAATTCAGAGAAGATTTATATTATCGGCTTTCTGTTGCTGTAATATCAATACCCCCTTTAAGTAAAAGAAAAGACGACATTATTCCTCTTGTTCAGCATTCTATCAATTTATACAGTAAGCAAATGAACAAGCCGGTACCAAAAATACATCCTAAAGTTAGTGCGATTTTTCAAGCTTATGACTGGCCGGGGAATGTAAGAGAACTAGAAAATATTATTAAACAAGCGTTAATTATATCAAATAAGAATCAGATCGTAGTGGAAGATTTACCACAAAAATTTCATAAATACTCTGTTGATGAGAATTTATATGTTGAAGGGAATCCCACTCTTGAAGAGATTCAAAAACGATATATATTTACCGTTTTAAAGAAGACAGATGGTAATAAGAAGAAAGCAGCGGAGATATTAAACATTTCACGTACCACTTTAATCTCTCGATTAAAAAAATATCAATCCAGTAAAGATAATGTTCAAAATTCCTGATTTACGTTTCAGTAATTGTACACCATATACAGTATTGAATATTTTCAAATAATGTACTGTTCGATTCAGATTATTATAAAATCTTATAAAATATTAATTTATAAAAAAAAATTTTTAGGACGAATGATATCATTTTTGGCATGAAACTTGATAACTACAATCTGTAGTAAAGTGAGGAGTTATAAATGAATCGTATTCTTCTTGTTGATGATGATTTACATTTTCGTCGTTCATTAATAATTCATATGGAAATGGAAGGATATCACATAACAGGTGCTGAAAGCCCCAGTCAGGCTTTATCAATTCTTAATAAATGTAAAACAGAGAATATACTTCCTGATGTTGTTATTACTGATATAAAAATGCCGGAAATGGATGGAAGAGACCTGGCAAAGGAAATTAAAAAAAAGTATCCAGGATTATCGATAATTATGATATCTGCTTTTGATGTACCAGAAAATACTTTAGAATTCCCATTCTTAAAAAAACCCTTTAAAATACATAAATTCTTAGACATAGTTAAAGAAATAAATCAATAATATTAATAAAGAGTATTTTATTAATAGTAATTGGTGAAGAGATAGGGTTAAATAAATTTTAAAATATGATTGTTATTCAAGGATAAAATTTAAAGGATCCTGAGGCTTACCATTATAATACACACCATAGTGAATATGAGGAGACGTTGACTTACCGGTGTTTCCGGATAAACCAATTACATCCCATCTGTTAACTTTTTGTCCTTTTTTAACCATAACTTTCGATAAGTGAGCATAGAGAGATTTATATCCAAAATCATGATCGATTATTACATATTTCCCATAGCCTTTATATTGTATATACTCTTTTCTTATTGCGATAACTTTTCCTGCTCCGGTAGCAATCACTTTTGTTCCTATTTCTGTACATATATCTAATCCGGGATGATCAACAATTTTATTAGTGAACGGATCTTTTCTTTTACCAAAAGTTGATGATATCCATCCTTTTCTAACAGGTTTAATGGAAGGATAATGTGCAATTTTATGCAGACGTGAAGAAATATTACTTTTTAAATCTAGCATACTTTCACTTAAAGAATTTATTTCATTTTCAATTTTTGTTAATTCCAGATCAGTTTTTGTTATAGTTGAATAATTTATATTTTTCAAGATGGGAGGAGTTTCCGGCCCACCTACTCCATATTGAACATTAGAAGTTGAATTTGAAGAAAGAATGCTGATTTTTTTGTTTTCTTTTTTTAGTTTATTTAAACATAATAAGATAGAATCAGTTCTTGTTTGCCATGAAATACATTTTTCTTGTAATAGTTTATTTTCATTTTTTAAATGATTTATATTCAATTCTTTTGTTGCTTTGAAGAACAGCTGTGATAATGGTAATGTCATAAGGAGAGATAAAACGAATAAGAATAGAAATAGTAATATACCCTTTAATTTTGAAAAATAGGTACAATATGATTTTTCAGTATTTGTTTCAATAATATTAATAAGATATTGTTTTTTAGACATATGTGTATTCCAAAAATTTTTATGTTTATTTATTGCAAATATAGTGCCAAAATTATATATAAAAAATACAGGATTAAAACATAAAAAATAAATATTTTACAAATATCTATGAATTTCGGTTTGAGGTTAAATTATGGCATGTGGTTTGCTTTAACAATGTAATAGGTGTTAAAAGAGAGCTATGAGTGATACTTTTGAAAAAATTAAGCGCATTAATTATTTGACTAAAAATAGTTAGAATTTTTTTAAAGATTGCATATGAAATAAATAAAATTTTTTAAGTAATATTTGAAGTATCTCTAATATTGAATTAAATATAAAAAATGTGTACATTTCACTATTGATTAAATAAACTTATTCTCTGAAAATGATTATTGTAAATAAGGGTGTGACTCTCATATGATTAATGATGATTTTCTAGAGATGTAAGAAAAGAAAAATATTTTAGGGAACAAATAGATTGGTGTTTCAGTTTTATAATGAATGAATTTTAAAAAAACAGTTGTGTTTGAGTTTACGATTTAGCACATTTTTTATTCTTATGTAAATTAATTTTAATAAAGGAGAGTATACGAATTAAGAAGTAAATTTTGTAATTTATAATAAAGGATGTAATAATGCTAAAAAAAGAGAAAAACAAAGATAGACAAAAAAATAATGATGTTCATTATCTTGAGACTACAATAGGAAAAATTGAATATACGGATGAGAGTATCTATAATTTTCCGGAAGGATTGTATGGTTTTAAAGAACATAAAAATTTTATTATCTGGGGTGGTGAACAGTATCGTCCTTTTAAACTGCTTATTTCTGTAGATGACCCTAATTTGTTTTTTCCGCTGATCAATCCAAAGATCTTAAAGCCTGATTATAATCCTAATATTAAAGATGTAACAGACTGGGAATTCATGTGCACTATTGTTACCATAGGTACTTCTCAGGATGATGTTACTGTAAATATGCGAGCTCCGATAGTTTTTTCTAAGAAAGATAAATGGGGGAAACAGATTATCTTAACAGATTCAAATTATTTAATTCGTCATAAAATAGTTAATCCAATAAAATCAAATGGAGTGTAATGTGCTAGTTTTAGCAAGAAAAGTAGGGGAGAGTATTCTCTTAGGGGATAATATCAAACTTACCATTCTCTCTGTTCAGGGAAGAGGAGTAAAAATTGGAATAAAAGCTCCCAGGGAGATTACGGTGTATAGAGAAGAAATTCATCAAAAGATAGTTGAAGAGAATAAAAGAGCTGCTTCTAATATTAATATTGATAACATCCGACAAATTTTCCATTCTGGCGGAATTCAGGATGAGTTGATGTAAACTGAAACGTTGTCTTAGATGCTATAACTACAGTTTTAAAATTTATAAATCTTTTATTTAGGTGAAAATTGAAAGCTGATTATTGTTATAACATAATCTTACTTTATAAGAAGAATTAATTTTTTTATTTTATTTTTTTAATGTATCATTTTTTTTCAATACTTACTTACTTTATTTTCAAGTTTTCCAATTCCTTTAATAAAACAACCAATTGTATCGTCAGGATGCAGTTTTACAGCTCCGGGAGTGCCACAGGAGATAATATCTCCTGGTTTCAGGGTCATATCCTGAGAGAAGAAGGATACTAATTGGTAAGGTAGAAAGTGCATATTCTTAACAAAATTAAAACAATACTGTTTATTATTGTGCAGTGTTTCAATCTTTATCTGGTTAATATTTTTTATTTCATCAGGAGTAATAATCCAGGGTCCGAAGCTGAAAAAAGTATCAAAGCTTTTTGATCTAGTCAGGAAACGGGGGTTTCGCTTGAGAATATCAACAGCAGTCATATCGATAATTGTTGTATAACCCAGGATAACATCCGGTACATCTTCAACTGCAATATTTTTGCATTCTTTTCCAATGATAACGCCAAGTTCAGCTTCACCAGTAACATAAGATGACTGAGCGGGTAATTTCACGGTATCACCCTGACCAATAATAGCAGTAGCAGGTTTCATAAAACTCGCTGGTTCCTGCTGTGGCTGTTGAGCCTCCAGATCCCTGGCATGATCAGAAAAATTTAATCCTACACCAATAATTTTCTGGGGATTATTATACGGGGCACAGTATTTAACTTCAGATAGTGGAATCGAAGATATATAATCCGGAGTAATATTGGACATACTTTTCAGCACATCATATTTATTTTCCTGTAACATCTTTGCTAATGAACAGGGTATTTTTATTTTTTTATTGAAGCCTTCGAACGGGATAATTGTATTTTTAATTTTTATACCTGATTGGATTTTTTTATTTTTTAAAAATGTACAGATATGCATAGATATATCAGAATAATTATATGAATTATTTAATTATATTGAAAATTTTTTTTAATTGTTTTGTCTTTATAATATGCAAATGAATGTTATCATCATTTGGAAAGAGCCTATGTAATATACTGGTATATTTTTTTTGATTTTCTTTTACTTCCTCTGCCGGTAACACCAGTCGAAATCTGTTAAAATTTTTATAATCTCTTTTTTTCTGACCTACTTTGAGCACATCAATTATATGTTTTTTATTCAATTTGTCTAAAGGATTCAGAAATATATTTACCAGCAGTTGATTTGATATATCAATTTCAAGGATTTTTTCTTTTTCTTCCCACTGAATGTCATCAAAAACTTTTTCCGGACATTTACAACCTAACTCTTGCTGAACAAAATTTTTTATGATTTTTTTATTTTTCTTCATTATTTACTACCACTCTTACATTTTTGGTCACGCTCGATATATATCTACTGTATCCAATACAATAAAGTGCATTGTTAAGAAATAAATCCACCCACAACCATTAATAAATCAGTTATAATAATAACTCCTACATTATATCCCTGAGACAGCAGAATTTTTATTTTATTATTATGATATTTCTTTGTATGTATTGCAGCTTTTACAGCTAAGGGGATAGTAAGTAGAGCAATAAAGAAGTAACAGGAAAGATCAAAAAGAATAGGGGTTAAAAAAATCATTGTAAAGGTTGTAATCATTCCTACTAAATAAATAGTTGAGGATTTTTTAGTTCCAAAGCGAATAACCAGATGGTGCCTACCACCTAACCTGTCAGCTTCTTTATCCGGAAATTCATTTAAAAACAATAATAAAAAGGTAAGAATTCCTGCAGGGATGGATATCCATATAACGACAGCATTTACGTACCCAGATAAGGCATAAAAACTTCCGAGTACCACGAATGTTCCCAGAGTCAGACCTGCAGAAAGTTCACCCAACAGAAAATGAGAAAGATGAGACGTATAAAAACGTATAGCTAAAGCTCCGCTGAGCATAAAGAGAATAATCAGCCATCCACTGATCAGAGTAAAATACAGTCCTGTTACACCGCTTATTATAAGTGTTACATACGCAACTGTTTTTACCTGTTCTGGGGTTGTTGTTGATTTCTGCAGCATCCCACTTCCCCCACTGAATGGAGTTGGAGTTGTGTGTGAGTCAATTCCGGTTTTAAAGTCTGAATACTCATTAAATAGATTGACAGAAATATGTGCTGATATTACTCCTGCCATAAGAAATACAGTATGAAGTAAATTTGAATATCCTTCCCTGTATGCAAAGCTTACTCCAATAAGTACCAATACAACTGATAAAATCAGAAATGGTCCTCTGACTTGTTTAAACCAGATTAATGCTTTTGAATTGTTCATAATGTAACTTTAATTTATATTTTATCTTTATTTTTTATTCTTTATTCTTCCTGTTCCACTTCCAAATTGTATGAATTATGCTGGTTAACTATCTTTACTTTTTGAGTTGAAAAATTTCTGCAGCCTTTTCATCCCTTCTTCTATATCTTCAGGACTGGTTCCAAATGACAGGCGAATATAGTCTCTTCCTGCTTTACCAAATCCTGAACCAGGTATAGTTATTACCTCCACTTCATTCAGTATTTGGTGACAAATTTCGTCACCGGATCCATAATATGATACATCCACAAAAAAATACAGTCCTGCCTGGGGAAGTATATAGTTCAGGTTAGTAATTTCTTTCAGTTTGTGCATCATTAAATTCCTATTTTGCAGCATATACTGTTTTACTTCTTCAGATCCGGAATGCAAGGCCTCCACTGCAGCCCATTGACTTAAGGAAGGAGCACATGATACCTGATACAGATGGGTTTTGGTAAGCTCAGTAATATTTTGTTCTGAGGATACAGCCCACCCGATTCGGAATCCGGTCATGGAAAATTCTTTGGAGACTCCTGAAATCAGGATGATTTTATCCAGGTCAAGATAATCAATGATGGAAGCAACAGGATTATGTGCATAATTCAGTTTGCTGTAAATCTGATCCGAGATAATACAGATCTCTTCATTATCTTTAATGTATTCAGTGATTTTTTTCAGTTCGTTGTTATCATTTATTCCCCCGGTAGGATTAGAAGGAGAATTTAAAATAATAATTTTTGTATGTGAATTTATTTTTGAAATGATGTCTTCTGCCTGAATTCCAAATTGGTTTCCAATTGTCAGGGTATAGGGTACAGGACTGGCTTCCAGTAGTTTTGCAACCGATGGATAAGCAGGATACCCCGGGTCAGGTATCAGTACTTCATCATTTTCCCGGAGCAAAGAAAACATGGAAATGAATACAGCCTCTGCTGCTCCGCAGGTAATTAAAACATTGTCTGCAGTGATATTTACATTATGATCTTGATTGTATCTCTTAACCACTGCCTCTCTCAGTTCAGGGATGCCCCTGGTGTTTGTATAGGTAGTGTAATTTTTTGAGACAGCAGAAGAGATTTTATTTTTTACAGAGGAAGGAGTTGAACAGTAAGGTATCCCAATACCTAAATCAATACATCGGGGAGAAGCCTGATTGTATATGTCTCTTATTTTTGAGAGTTGAACGTTCTCTGATCTGAGGAATTTCATGTATTACGCAGTGCCTCCTCTAATGCTGTTTTTGCATTGCTGCTGGCATCTCTGTATTTTACAATAACCGGTGTGTGCAGACTTATTCCCTGCTTCTGAGCAAATTTTCCGGAAGCAGGTCTTGAACCTGGTACGACAACACTGTTTTCAGGAATAGTCAGTAGACTGGAAGAAGTTGTTTTATAAATTTTTTCTTTTACCAGATCATACACAGGAGTAGAGGAAGTAATGATTACTCCGGAAGCGAGAATTGCATTCTTTTTTATTAAAATCCCTTCATAAATTCCGCAGTTTCCTCCTATAAGGACATTATCTTCAATGATTACCGGTCTTGCATTGATAGGTTCCAGTACACCTCCAATCTGAGCAGCAGCACTTATGTGACAGTTTTTACCTACCTGAGCACAGCTTCCTACCAGGGAATGTGAATCAAGCATGGTTGCTTTATCTACATATGCTCCTACATTCACATAACAGGGAGGCATCATTACGACACCTGGAGAAATATAACAGCCCTGTCGAATACTTGTTCCCCCCGGAACTATGCGAATATTATCTTTTTTATTCACTTTTTTTAACGGATAGGTGGATTTATCAAAGAAAGGGAATTTTTTTAAGGACATATCAGTCAATTCACCAGTACGAAAACCGATTATAATTCCTTTTTTAACCCATTCATTTACTTTCCATGTATCTTTTTCCGGTTCAGCAGAACGGATATCACCGTTATTTAAACCCTGCATAAATTCCTGGAAAACTTTTTTCCATTCTCCGGATTTTTTTATTTCATGATTGTCTTTATTATAAAAGATCTCAATCTGCTCTTTTAATGTCATGGTCATGAAAGCAACCCCATATCCTTTAATATTTTTTCCAGGTATTCTTTGCTTTCCGGTTTTAACTGACATAAAGGCAACCGTACCCCTCCGGCTGATTTACCACACATTTCCATAGCGGCCTTTATGGGCACAGGATTTGTTTCTATAAAAGCTGCTTTTATTAAAGGAAGCAGTTCATAATGAATTTTTCTTGCTTTTTCAAAATTTCCCTTTAATCCTGCTTCTACCATTCTACCCATGTGAGCAGGAACAAGGTTGCTTATCACTGAGATAACTCCATCTCCTCCTAATGCAAGTAAAGGTAAAGTAATTTTATCGTCACCGCTCATTACTGAGAAATCCGGGTGTTTACTTTTAATCCGGTTAATTACATCGCCCATCTGCATAATATCACCTGATGCCTCCTTAACTCCGATAATGTTGGGAAGGTCTGCAATCTTTTCCAGGGTTGGGGTTTCAATATTTGTTCCGGTACGGCCTTTGATGTTATAGACAATAACCGGGATATCCACTGTTTCTACTACTTTCTTAAAATGTAAATAAATTCCTTCCTGAGTCGGCTTATTGTAATATGGTGTAACAATGAGCGCTATATCAGCTCCCTCCTGTTTTGCCCTTTTTGTATTTTCAATTGTATGTTCAGTGGAATTACTTCCTGTTCCTACTATAACAGGGATTTTATTTTCAGCTGCCTTTACTGCAATCTGGATAATTTTTGTCTGTTCATTTTCATTTAAGGTAGGAGTTTCCCCGGTTGTTCCCAATGGAAGCAGACCATTAATTTTGTTGTCTATTTGAAATTTGACATTTTTTTCAAAACCCTCATAATCAACTTCATTATTTTTAAACGGGGTTATCAGGGCGGTAAATGTTCCTTTTATTTTCATTACTGACTCCTTTCCTTATTTAATTAATTCATTCATCATTTCATCAAATGAAAATATTCCTTTTTTATCTTTAATCCATTCAGCTGCAGTAAGGGCACCTGTTGCAAAACCCTGTCTGCTGCGGGCAGTATGGGTTAAGGTAATAGTATCCGGCTCAGAATCAAACAAAATCTGATGTGTTCCGGGTATTGATCCGGTCCGCAGAGAAGAAAAATGCAGTTCATCAGGCTTAATTTTTCTGTCACCAAGATGGAATACTGCGTTCCTTTTACGGTCAATATTATCTATCAGTAACTGGGCTAATTTTCTGGCAGTACCTGAGGGCGCATCGGCTTTTTTATTATGATGAGATTCGAATCCTCCTATATCGTAATCATTAAAATTATTCATAATCCCTGCTGCAGTTTCACAGATTTTAAAGAACAGATTCATTCCCAGGGAAAAATTTGGGGCATATATTAATGATCCGTTTTTATCTTTCACCAATTGTTCGATTTCATTCAGATGATCAAACCATTTTGTTGTTCCAACCACAATGGGGATTCCGATATTCACTACTCTTTGTATATTTTCAATGACACTTTCAGGATGGGTGAATTCAATGCACACGTCAGCTCCTGACAAGGAATGTTCGGTTATTTCAGTTGTATTCGCATCCTGTACCCGGGGATCGATCTTTTGTGTAATTGTATGATTTTTTTTCAGGGCAGCTTTCTCCACTTCCCTTCCCATATTCCCGTAACCAATTAGTGCAATATTCATCGTGAACCTCGAAATTTTGTATTGATAGACTATGTTTAAAATAATAATATTATATAATGATTGCAAGTTGATTTTGGGTGTTTCTGTACTTTTTGTCACTCTGTTTCTGTCAGGGTGACGGGATGTCATTTTTATTATATTTTGAAGAAATGAACAGGGGGTTTGTTATTGTTGTTATCGTCAAACAACCCCCTTTTATTCCCCCTTATCAGGGGGATGCCCCTCTTCCTCCCCCTTTGTGTATGAGTCGTTTGAGTGAATTATTATTTAATACTGTTCAGAGACATCGGTAACACTCTTTTACAATTAGTTACTTTAAATTTATTGTATTTTAAAGAAATGACCAAATCCGTAAACTGAATTCGGCAGGTAACACTCTCTTACTTTATAAAGTTCTCAAGCTCTTAAGTTCTCAAGTTCTGGCTTCTCCATTCTCCTTTTTCCATTTGCCATTATCCATTGCACTATTAAAACACCCTCTCTTTTATCTCTCTCCTTCGACAAGCTCAGGACAGGCTCTCAAGGGAGAGAAATGTGTTTAGGGTCTTGGAAACGTTAGGCATTTCGCGGTTCGCCGTCCGCGGTCTGTGGTCAATTTGGTCTCTCCTTCCTGCGAAAAGATATTAACATATAATCATTCCCCGGCCAGCTGTCCACAGGCTCCCTGGATATCATCTCCTTTGCTGTTGCGTAACATGACAGGAATAGGGAGTTTCCTGGTGGTTTCCATAAATTCCTGCACCCTTTTCTCAGAAGGAAGAGAAAAATCACCTTTGGTGTTATTGTAAGCAATAAGATTGAGTTTACATTTTATACCATGTAATAATTTGATTAGTTGTTTTGCACTTTCCGGGCTGTCATTGACATTTTTGAGCAGCACATACTCAAAGGTAATTCGTTTACCTGATATGTCTGTATACTGTTTTGCTGCTTTCATCAGCTGGGATAAAGGATATTTCCGGTTTACAGGCATAATTTCAGATCGAACTGCATCATCAGCAGCATTGAGAGAAATTGCTAATTTATAGGGATGTTTTTCTTTTGTATATCGATTTATTTGCGGTACCAGTCCTGCAGTGGATATTGTAATTCTTCTATGACTTATTGAACATCCATACGGATTATTTAATATATTAAGTGATTTTATCAGATTCTCATAGTTTAAGAAAGGTTCTCCCATACCCATGATCACAAGGTTTGTCGGATTACTATTTAAATCATGAATTATATCCAGTACCTGGGCAATGATCTCGAAGGAATCAAGATTTCGAATGAACCCCAGATGAGCAGTTGCACAAAATCTGCATCCCAGAGAACAGCCAATCTGAGAAGAAAGACATATAGTTTTTCTTTTGCCCTCAGGAATAAACACGGATTCGATTCTGTTTCCGTCATGCAATTCCCAGAGGTATTTTATAGTTCCTGATCTAGATGAAACTTTTTTACTGATAAGCTTTAATGATCCCAGATGGGAGATTTTTTTTAATTTTGAACGGAGGTCTTTAGATATATTAGTCATCTCGTCAAATGTTGTTACTTTTTTTTGATAGATCCATGACCATATCTGTGAGGTACGATATTTTTTTTCACCGATATTATTGAAGAAATCTGAGAGTTCAGATCGCGAAAGACCTATGAGGTTTATTTTACTCATCATTTTAATTTATATTCAGGAGAATTTATATTTTTATATTAATGGGAAAGTTTCATTGCAAAATTGATTTTGGTTCCGCCTTCGGTAAAATGCACCTCATCCATCAGAGATTTGAGAATATAAATTCCTCTACCGCTTTCTTTCATTATATTTTCCGGATCTAACGGGTTGGTAAGTTTTTTAGGTTCAAAGCCTTCACCTTCATCTTTTACTGAAATATTGATCTTATTTTTTCTCAGATGAAATTCCAGAATTATTTTTTTACGGGGATTTTCTTTGTTCCCGTGAACAATGGCATTGCCCACAGCTTCTGTAACAGCAATGGAAAGATTATCAATTTGTTCTTCATTAAGTTTCATTCTTCTGGCAATAGAATTAGTGATTTTTTCAACCTTGGGTAATTGAGTTCTTTTACTGGGGATAAAATATTTAAAATGTTTTTTGTCTTTTTTCATGGAGGGATCACACAATTTTACTTTTTTTCTTTTTTCTGGATGAGGATATTTTTTTTAAATTAATTTTTTCTTTTAAATGTATCGATCCCCCGGAAATCACCAGTTTTAATGCTTCTTCTACCGACATATTAAGCTCCTGAACATCTTTTTTCGGTACAAAAAGAAGATATCCAGAAGTCGGATTTGGGGTGGTAGGAACTATTACACTTACTACATCAACAGAGATATTTTCCTGAATTTTCCCTTTTGTATCCTGGGTGAAGAAAGCAATTGAATAACATCCTGGACGCGGATATTCGATCAGCACTGCTTTTTTAAATAATTCTCTCTTTTCTGAAAAGACAGCTTCGCTTATTTCCTTGATAGCAATATATATACGATTCAAAAGAGGTATATGGGTTACTATATAATCTCCGAGAGCAATAATTTTACGTCCAAAATAGTTTCTTGCAATTGCACCAGTTATAAAAATTAACGCTATTAAAAAAATTATTCCCAGACCCGGGATTGCAGTAATTATGCTTTCTTCACCAAATTTTTTTATAATGAAATTCGTAACTGTTTCATTGAGAATACCATCCAGAAAATTAAATAGAAAATATAAAATATAGATAGACAGTGTAATTGGTGCTAAAACCAAAATTCCTGCAAAAAATGTTTTTCGTATTTTTGACCACATTTTGATCTTATATAAAATTAATTCCTTTTTACATTATTTCACATGACATATACGAGTTAATATGCAAGATTTGTTAATATATTAACTCTAAAAGTTATATTTTAAATAGTTAGACAGCTGAATTACTTCTGAAATTTTATTTTTCTTTAGGAACAACTTTATATACTTCTTCACCCTCTTTTGCCATACCATATTCTTCTCTGGCTACTTTTTCTATAGTCTCCGGATTATCAAGTTCCTTAATTTTCTCATCTAAAATTTTTTCCTTAGCTTTAAGATCTTGAATTTCTTTTTTCAGTTTTGATTGTTGTCTGTATGCTCGGATTTGTCTGATGAAACCGCGGTCACCTAAGGAAAGAATTATCAATATAATTAGAAAAATAATTAGATAAATCAGCCATCCAAATCGTTTAAAAATTTTTTTCTTTTTTTTCACTTTAGCAGTCAGTTTATTTTAAAATATTTGTTCCATAATAAACGGCACTTCTGCCTAATTCTTCTTCTATGCGTAAGAGCTGATTATATTTTGCCACTCTTTCACTTCGGCACGGAGCTCCAGTTTTTATCTGACCGCCCCCTGAAGCAACTACCAGGTCAGCAATGGTTGTATCTTCAGTTTCGCCGGATCGATGTGAAACCATCCAGGTATAACCATTCTTATTCGCCAATTCAATGGTGTCAAGAGTTTCAGTAAGGGTTCCGATCTGATTGAGCTTTATAAGTATACTGTTTGCCACTTTCTTTTCAAGTCCCATTTTTAGTCGGGCTGGATTAGTCACAAAGAGGTCATCTCCAACCAGTTGTATTTTCTCACCCAGTTTGTCAGTCATAATTTTCCATCCATCCCAGTCGTTCTCATCTAATCCGTCTTCAATAGAAAAGATTGGATACTTATTAACTAAATCGGAGTAATATTCCACCATCTGGTTTGCAGTAAGCTCTTTTTTTTCTGAAGCAAGAATATAGCGTTTTTTCTTTTTGTCATAAAAGGAACTTGCAGCAGGATCAAGACAGATATAAAAATCCTCTGCTGGTTTGTATCCTGCTTTCTGAATTCCTTCAATTAATACATCGAGTGCTTCCTGGTTTGATGTGAGATCCGGGGCAAATCCACCTTCATCTCCTATACCGGTTCCATATCCTTTTGAGGTAAGTACTTTTTTTATTGTATGATATACTTCTGAACACATACGATATGCTTGAGAAAAATTAGCTGCACCTGCAGGTGCGATCATGAACTCCTGAAGATCTACATTATTTGCTGCATGTTCACCACCGTTTAAAACATTCATACAGGGCACAGGCAACACTTTAGCATTTATACCTCCAATATATTGATATAAAGGCAGTCCGGCATACTCAGCTCCGGCTTTGGCAACTGCAAGAGATACCCCCAGAATTGCGTTGGCTCCAAGTTTATTTTTATTGGGTGTTCCGTCAAGTTCGATGAGTAGTGAGTCGATCTCAGCCTGAGCGCCCGCCCATTTTCCAATCAGTTCTTCTGCTATTATTTCATTAACATTTTTTACTGCCTGCAAAACACCTTTACCAAAAAATCTGTTTTTATCATTATCTCTTAATTCTACTGCCTCATGTTCACCCGTAGATGCGCCTGATGGAACTGATGCTAACCCCAGTATCCCGTTTTCAAGAAGAACTTCCACTTCAACTGTGGGATTTCCTCTTGAATCGAGTATTTCACGAGCAAGCAGCGAAGTAATTATAGACATATAAAACCTCCGACTAATTAAAAATTTTACTATTAAAATTTATTTATTTTGTCTTCCTATACAATAATAATCAAATCCCAGTTCTTTCATTGTATCCGGATCATATATATTTCTGCCGTCAAAAATAACAGGATTGTTAAGTAGTTTTTTCATTTCATTGAAATCCGGTTTGCGATATTCAAGCCATTCAGTAACAATTAACAGACAATCTGCACCTTTTAACGCTTTATAATTATCGTCATACAGTTTGATGATCTTATCTAATTGTAACCGTTTAGCCTCTTCCATAGCCACAGGGTCATGAGCCTGTATTTTTACTCCGAGTTTATTCAGTTCTTGTATGATTACTCGAGACGGAGCTTCGCGCATATCATCTGTTTTCGGTTTAAAACTCAGCCCCCAGATTGCAACTGTTTTGCCTTTCAGATCTTTAAAATGATCTTTAATTTTTAAAATTAATATCTTTTTTTGTTCCTCATTTACCTCTTCAACTGATTTCAAGATACGCATATCAAAATTATTATCCTGTGCAGTTCTTATAATTGCTTTGACATCTTTAGGAAAGCATGAACCGCCATATCCTACTCCTGGGAAAATAAAGGAATATCCAATTCTTTTATCTGAGCCAATACCCAATCTAATGTTTTCTATATCCGCTCCTACCAATTCACAGAGCCTGGACATTTCATTAATAAAAGAAATTTTGGTGGCAAGAAGAGAATTTGCTGCATATTTTGTCATTTCAGCACTTATCTCATCCATAATATGGATTGGATTACCTGTTCTTACAAATGGGTCATATAATTTCTTCATAATTTTACCAACTTCAGCATCACTGGTACCAATAACAACCCTATCAGGATACATGAAATCATCTACTGCAGCACCTTCTTTTAGAAATTCAGGATTTGATACAACATGTACTTCAATATCTGTTTGTTTTTGTATGGTTCTTTTAACCAGAGCTGCTGTTCCGACAGGAACTGTACTTTTATCGACGACTATTTTAGGTTTTTTCATATGTTTACCGATTGAAGTAGCTACAGCAAGAACATGGCTCAGATCAGCAGAACCATCTTCATCCGGAGGAGTTCCGACAGCGATAAATATTATATCAGATTTTTGCACTGTTTGCTCGATATTGGTTGAAAAGCTAAGATTTTTATTTTTTAAATTTCTTTCGATAAGTGGTTCCAGACCTGGTTCATAGATAGGAATAATACCGTTTTTTAAATTTTTGATTTTTTCTTTATTATTATCCATACAAATTACATTATTTCCGGATTCAGCAAAACAAGTTCCTGCTACTAATCCTACATATCCTGTTCCAATTACTGAAATATTCATTTTACCTCCATAAAGATTATCAAATAGTGTTACACTTGGAAAAATGATCAATTCTAACCAATTGTTTGTCCAGTAAAGATAATATAAAATAATTAATCATTCAAGTATTCTTTTATAGTTTTCACAATATACCAGTATTGAAATCAACGGCTTTTTTTTACATTTACTTTTTCACATTTTGTGTTTAAAGGACATTTACTGCACATTGGACTGACAGGTTTGCATAGATTTTGACCAAAAGCCACAAGGATATCATTAATGGGGATCCACCATTTATGCGGAAGTTTTTCCCGGAGTTTTATTTCAGTCTCTTCCGGAGTACTGGTGTTTATATATCCCAACCTGTTAGTTATTCTGTGTACATGAGTATCAACACAGATTGCTTTTTTGTTAAACCCCCTGGATAAAACCAGATTTGCAGTTTTTCTTCCAACTCCGGGGAAAGAAAGAAGCAGATCCATATCATCCGGAACTTTGCTATTGTAGGTATTAATAAGAATAGTGCATACAGTATGGATGTTCTTTGCCTTTGTCTTGTAGAATCCTACCGGATATATGAGTTCTTCGATTTTGGCGACAGAAAGATTTTTTATTGTTTCAGGTGTGTCCGCATGCCGGAAAAGACGCAGAGCAGCTTGTGTGGTTACTTGGTCTTTTGTTCTCAAACTAAGCATAGTGGAAATAAGTACTTTAAAAGGCTGCTTTGTTTTCTCAGCAATATCAGTGACTATAGGAGTTTTCCAGTTTTTATATTCTTTTTGCAGTATATTTAATAGAGAAGTTAATGTATTGGTATTCATTTAACCGCGTTTTATATAAAATAATTACTGATCATCTAATCCATACAATTGTTGTTTTAATTTGTCAAGAGTACGTCTTTCTTTTTTAGTGGGTCTTCCTTGTTTTTTCCGGTATTTTTTCTTGTTTTTTTTATGACTTTTTTTAAATGTGTTAATAAGCTGCTGGTCTTCTTCAGACAGATTCATTTTTTCCTCCTCGTCATATAATTTTTGAGCTTCTTTTGCAGGAAGACCTCTATCTGCTAGAGATTCTACTGTAATATCTCTGTATCTGCCATGAATATGAATGGTGATATGATCACCTATGTTAAGAAATTTATGAGGTTTGACTCGTTTACCATTTACTTTGATTTTACCACCTTTACATGCTTTTGCTGCTTGTGATCTTGTTTTGTAGAATCGCGCTGCATTTAACCAGCGGTCTATTCGTACTTGTTTTAAATTTTTATTCATAATAATATATTTTTTCATAAGATATTAAATTTTTATTTTTTATTCAAGTAAATGATGTATTAATA